>Ga0308417_1000068_pt1 | contig 83695 bp, 58 predicted proteins | sample HotsprSampleOS65_FD_203528 | JGI IMG/M metagenome (GOLD analysis project Ga0308417, IMG submission 203528) | Hot spring phototrophic mat microbial communities from Octopus Spring, Yellowstone National Park, Wyoming, United States - 20090730_OS65 ... | reverse complement strand
CCCAGCACCGTGCCCGAGGGCACGACCTCCGGCATGATGCGCGACGGAAGCCCCAGACGGTCCATCAGTTCCACCGCCCAGCGCCGCCGCGCCGGATCGTAGAGCTGGCTGGTCGTCGCGAACGAGAATTCGCTCTTCTGAATCCCCGTAAACAGGTAGTTGAACAGGTCCGGTATGAACAGCAGCCGCTCGGCCACTTCCAGCAGCGGCGAACCGGCCTCCTTCATCGCCATGAGCTGGTAGATGGTGTTGATCTGGATGAACTGCACGCCCGTGGCCGCGAAGACCTCCTCGCGTGGCACGCGCTGGAAGACGCGCTGCATCATGCCGTCGGTGCGGCTGTCGCGGTACATGAAGGGGTTGCCCAGGATCTGGCCGGTCCGGTCCAGCAGCCCGAAATCCAGCCCCCAGGTGTCGATGCCGATGCCCGAGAGCGGGCCGTCGGTTGCAGCCACCGCCTTGCGCAAGCCGGTCTTGAGTTCCTCCCACTGCGCCAGCAGGTTCCAGTGGAGATGACCCAGCATCCGGCCGTTGGGGTTGGCGAAGCGGTGCACTTCCTGAAGGCTCATGCGGTCGGATTCGAGTGTGCCGACAATGCCCCGGCCGCTCTCAGCGCCCAGGTCAAACGCGAGGAATCGTGAAGTGGCCATGCCGGTAAAATACCGGCTGGCGGAAGCCAAGCCAAGCGACGATCGGGGCGACGCGGACCCGCGGACAAGCGTGCATCGGCCATGCACGGCTGCCGATGCCGAAGGCGCCTGGAGCGTGCGCGGCCACGTCGTAGCCGGGTGCGCAGTTCCGCCGCGGCATCCTCGAGCCTGCCGAAGCGGAGCCCGTCGTACACGTGGGCTCGCTGCCGGGCCTGGGGATTTGTGTCATGTTCCCGGCCGGGGCACGAAAGTGCCGGTGGGCGAGGGGCGCTGGGCACGGGCGAGACGCCGGCGAGACGCCCGTGCCCAACACCCCTCGGCCGCCATCATTCTGCCGCCCCGGCCGCGAACATGACCCACGTCCCCAAGCCCAGGAGGGAAACCAGGCGGCTGTATCTCGCCTACGATGCCTCGGTAGACCTTGGAGCCGTCATGAGGCACCTTGGGCAGATTCGGGAGGCATCCAACGCAGCGATGCGCTTCGGCTGCAGGTGTCCTGGATCCGGGTGACGTGCATCCCGCCCACAGTGGGTGATGGTATCTTGGAAGACCACGGGAGCACAAGAGGGCACGTTGTATGGAGACTGTTGATGGCCACTGTATCTGGCACTGCGTACTTGGCGATTGCTGTGGCAATTGCTCTGTTGCTGTTCAACGTGTATGTATTGGCGACATATCGTGCTGAGCGTCGACGGCGAGTTGCACTGATATCGGTGGTGCTGTCGTCTCTGGCAAGTGCGTTGGCGTTAGGAGCATTCATCGTTCTTGCAATAGCTGAGGAGGGGCGCGTCATACTGCTGACGTTCTTTGGGGGTTGGATTGCGATGATTGTTTCGATAGCAGCCGGACCGGCGTGGCTTATAGTCATTGAGGGGTGGGTGCCATGGCAACGAGGAATGATGTCCGCTGACGCGGCATTTACAGCGATCCCAAGGTGGATGCCGATTGTCGTCTATGGTGTGTTGGCGATGGGTGTGCTGACGATGCTCTACGCGCTGTATCTGCTGTGGTAGACCAGGCGTTCAAGAGCGTCGACCCCAAGGGCAAGGAGGACGGCGTGAGCTTCGACCACGCCGGGCAGCGGGTCAAGCTGGTGGAGGCGTGGGACGATGGCGACTACTCCACCGGCGCCGCCGACCGCGACCGCACTACCGAGTGGGCCTACACGGCCGACGGGCAGGTGGCCATCATGACGGAACCCGAATACGGGCAGCCAGGTGACCAAATACGTGTACGGCACGACCACGACGGAATCCGGCGTGGCGCGTAGCGACCTCCTGCGGGCGGTCATTTACCCCGATTCGGACGATGTGGAAAACCCACTTGGTGACGGCCTTTGGCTCGGGCGTGGACCAGACAGTGAAGCGCATCGGCCGGACGTACGAGGTTCGCGGGATGCTCGAGAAAGCCACGAGCTATGACCATGCGACGGTGGGCCAGGGGAACATCGTCAACGAAGTTCAGCACGCGTACAACAGCTTCGGGCAACTCGTGACCGAATATCAGGAGCACGCGGGGGCCGTGAACACGGGGAGCAGTCTCAAGACCCAGTATGGTTACGGCGATGGCGGCAGCTCGTCGAACCACATCCGGCCGACGAGCCTCGGATCGCCGGCCAGCCGTTGGGTCATTTACGGTGCAAGGACCTGAATCCATTCAAATAATGCATCATGGAGCACGTCGCCTAGTCGCAACTTACCTATATCTACGTCAGGTGAAAGTATGAAGGCGTCGGTGGTGATTAGCGCAATCGCAAATATGGTGATCGCCGTGGTGACCTGGCTATTACGGTGGCTTCAGTTTGGCGAAGCGAGACCATTTGATAATGCGTATGCGTGGCTATCGGCGCTGAGCCTTGTTGCGTTTTTGCTGACATGGCGTACGTGGCAGTAGCAATTGTGGTGCTGTGGTCAATTGGGGAGCGCATACGCACACGATGGCTCTATCTTTGGACGATGACGTCGGCTGTGTACATCATGTGGTTTTGCATGGGCCTGATCAAGGTGCTGCTTGCATAACTGTTGTGAGGTTTCAGAGCTGCACAAACGGCGGTATTCGCCATGCAGAGGGACCGTCTGGAGACTTCCTCATGCGGGCTTCGGCTGGACGTCAGCCAGGCGCGCAAGGACTCGTGGGCAACTTCGTTATACGGCTTGGGGTGTGATCCGCGTGGCGCTGGCGCGAGCGGAATATGGTCGCAGAAAAGGTGTCAGGATGGGCTCTTTAGAAGAGCCAGGTCGTGGGTCAGCGGCCGTTGGAGCAGCGAGGCTGGGAAGGCGGCGACGTTATACTCCGTATCGGAGGAGGTGTAGTCAAGATGGCGGCGTACAACCAGACAAAGGTGTCAGGATGAATTATCCCGGCCAATGAAAGGCGTCGGGTTGAGAGTGCTGGTCGTCATGCGACCCCGGCGGCAGCGGATGAAGGGCCTGGGGCGCATGACCAAGTCGTACAGCGGCTACGACACGTCCGAGACCAGCTACGCCGATGCCGGCACGGTCAGCGGCGACACGATCCTGAGCCAGAACGAGATGGCCTACGACGCGGCCGGGAACCTGACGCTGATGACGATGCGCCAGCGCCTGCACGACGCCACGGGGACGGGGGAACTGACGACGGTCGGCGGCTCGCAGCCGCGGGCGCGGGTAAGCTTCCTGGCCATGTGGTACGACGGCGTGGGAAGGCAGATCGGCCAGGCCGACTACGGGACCAACGGCGATTCGGCCTTGAGCCGCCCGGACGCGACGCCGGCGCGGTCGGACACGGTGCTGTCGCTCACACCCGCCGCCGCAGCTCGTGAATGAAATGATGGCGCATTCGCAGTCGGGTGAGATAGGCCAGGAACTGCTCCAGCTTCTGCACAGTCTGCTGTTCGCCGGCGGCTTGAGCTGCGAACTCGATACCCACGGCGATGTCCGCCGGCGAGACCGGATGCACTCGCCGCACCTGGCCGCACAATACGAGGTTCTGATCCCCGTGGTGGATGCGGATGGCCAGCGAGGTCCCACGCCTCAGGTCCGCCGCCGATTCGGCGGGGCACATGAAGCCGGCCCCTTTAAGGCTGAGGTCGGCAAGCTTCCCCTGCACGACGCCGGGCTGGCCTCGGCTGTCGGAGAGGGCGACGTCGACGGGTATCGACGTGTCGCCGGGAACCCGCTCGCGAGCGTGTTTGCGCCGCTGGAGGAGTTTCAGGATGGTGGGCGACTCCAGCAACAGGGCGCGGGTCTGAAAAAAACTGGTGCGGCGCTTCAGCAGGCGGGTGCCGAACATTGCCACTGCGTCTTTGGTCGCAAAAGACACCTCCACGGGCGTCGCCGAGGCGATAAGCTGAGCATAAGGCGCGCGGCCCGTTATCGGTGCCACCCAGAAGCCGTCGGCCTCCTCCATCCCCGACTCCGAAAGAAACTGGATCTGCACTTCCCCGGCCGCAGCGTCCCCCGGCACGTGCAGAACGGCCTGTCTTCGTTCATCGACGGCGGCCTTGAGAAGATCGGCGTGTTCGATGTCCATGTAAGCTGCCCAGGTTTCGCCGCCTGCCTGACGGCCGGTTCCTTTCTCCCGAATCGGTTATTCCGGTGCGCGGCTTTATGGACATGGCAATTGTTTCCGGACCCTGTGGAACGGCGGGGCGGGGGTCGCTTCCGCGACAATTCCCCGCCTCGCGGATAACATGATTCTCGGCCGCACAGGTGGCCGAATGGCCAATGAAACAACGCATCCAGAAACTTCTGGCGGGCGCCGGCATCGCCTCCCGCCGCCACATCGAACAGATGCTGCTGGAGGGTCGAATCGCCGTCAACGGCGTTACGGTCAGGCGCCCGCCCGTGCTGATCGATCCGCGCACCGACCGCGTGACGGTGGACGGGCAGCGCGTGAGGCTGGCCGAGGCCGTCTCGGCGGCGCGCCATTACTTCCTGTTGAACAAGCCCAAGGGGGTGTACTGCACCAACGTGGCGCAAGGCGAGCAGTTGCGCGCCATCGACCTGCTGCCGCACGATCTGGAGGCGCGGCTGTATCCGGTGGGGCGGCTGGATGCCGATTCGAAAGGACTGCTGCTGCTTACCGATGACGGAGAACTGACCCATCGCCTGACCCACCCGCGATATGGCGTCGCGAAGACCTACCGCGCCGTCGTCGATGGGTTGGTCAATGACGAGGCGATCCGGCAGCTCCAAAAGGGCGTGTGGCTGGCCGACCGCGAAGGCCGAGGCTTCAAGACCGGGCACATGGACGTGAAGGTGATGCGGCGCGTCAACGGGCGGAGCATCCTCCAGATCACCATTCGCGAGGGCCGCAACCGCCAGGTTCGGCGCGTGCTCGCCAGGCTGGGACACAAGGTGCGCGACCTGACGCGCATCCGCATGGGCCCACTCACCCTCGATGGGCTTGCCCCGGGGCAGTTTCGGCCCCTCTCCGCCAGGGAGGTGGAGCAGTTGAAGAAAGCGGCCGCCACCGAGCCGCGCGGACGAGGCGAACACACCTCGCCGCCACGCGACGACGCATAGCCGCCCTGTCCTCAGGAGGCGTATGCGGGCAGGGCTCTGGCCGTGGCGGCCCAGGCGCGTCTGGCGGCCTCGGCCGGATCCATGGCCCGCAGCTCGTCGCTGAACACCTCCACCGACACGGGTCCGTCGTAGCCGGCGGTCCGCAGCGCGTTCATGAACGCGTTCAGGTCGAGGATGCCTTCGCCCGGCAGCAGCCGTCTGCCGTCCTTCTGCTGGTGCAGCGGCACGTCGGGGGCGTCGTTGAGGTGGGCGAGCACGATTCTGGCGGCCGGCAACGCCGCAAAGTATTCCCAGGGCGTGTTGGAGGTGTGGGCGTGGAAGCTGTCCACCAGCAGCCCCACGTTGGGTCCGATGGCGTCGGCCAGCTCGAGCATGACGCCGGGCGTGGAGATGAACTCGTGCCTGGCCAGCTTGCGGAACTCATAGGGGCCCAGGAACTCCAGCCCCAGCCGCAGGCCGTGCTCCGCCAGGCGCTGGGCGCAGGGCCGCAGGCGCGAAACGTGGAACTGCCAGTTCTCCAGAAACGGCAGCTTGGAGGAGGAGGCGATGTGCGTCGAGCAGCAGTCCAGAGCAAGCTGGGCCGCGATCTTCGCGAACGCCGAGAGCTTGGCCAGCGACTCTTCCAAATTGATCTGCTCGCTGCGCCAATTGAAGGGGATGCCCCAGGCCCCGAATCTGAGCTTGTGCGAGGCGTAGAGGTCCTGAAGCGCCGCCACGCCGTGGGTCACCGCATACGACAGGTCCACGTCGGCGCCGGGGAAGCCGGCGTTGGCCGCGATCTCCACAAACTGCTCCAGCGGCAACCCCGCGCCGGCGGTGGCCCGGTTCAGGCAAATGTGCATGGCAAGTCTCCTTGAGGCCAGATGGTAGCGTGGTTGCGGTGGCGACGGAAGCCGCTGAGGGGCAGGGTCACAGCTCCCGCAGGTTCCGCCCTGCGAAACGCCAGAGGCCGCGCCCGCCATGTTCGCACAGTCGCAGAGGCACAGACTCACAGAAGTCACAGAAGGCCAAAGAGGCCAAAGAAGTTGACAATGCCGTGGGGCAAAGTTAGAAGGAACGGCTGGTTGGGTTGTCTGGCGAGCGGCTCGTGTAGCCGCTCGTGAAAAAGTCATTTCCGTTTTCAACCGTAAGCGTGTCCGTACCGGTTGAGGTCTGCGAAATCACCCGTCCCCGGGCAAGACGTGAGCCGTTACCCGAGGCGGCATGGGGTTAACGCTGTAGGCACAGGGAAAGAAACACGGAACATGAACACCACAGTTGCTCAAGCGCGGCGGCGCGCGGGAATGCAGATCAGCGGCGCGCTGGTCAGGGGGACGTTGCTGTCTGTCCTGGCTGCTGTGTGTCCGGCGGCCACGGTCATGGCCGGCCCGGCCACGGCGCCGGCAGGCGATGAGGGGCCGGCATATCGGATCACGCGATTCGACCTGGCCTACTCGCCGCCGCGGCAGGGGGTGCCGCAGATCAGCGACATCCTGGCGATGGAGGTGGAGCTGGGCGTGCTGAGCAGCGGATATGTGAATGTGCGGCCGGGCATCCCGCGCGTGCGCTTCCCGCTGGCACAGGCCGCAAACCAGCCTCTGGACCGCTACCACCCGGCGGCGCTTCAGGCCATCTGTGCTCAGATTGTGCGCTATTTCAACCAGCAGGGTCTGATCAGCGTCTTCGCGGCGGTTCACTCCGATGACATCGACGTGGACAGCGGCCGCGACCTGAGGCCCGCCGACCGAACGTCGATGCGCCTGGTCATTCTCGTGGGGGTGGCCGAAGAGGTGCGAACGGTCGCGTCGGGGGAGCGGCTGCCGCCGGGCCAGCGGCTGAACAATCCGCTGCACAAGTGGATTCTGGACGAGTCGCCGGTGAAGCCCGCTTCGGTGGACCCCACGCCCGGCGCCAATCTGCTGCGCAAGAACCTCCTGGACGATTACGTGGCGAGGCTGAACCGCGCCCCTTTCCGACGGGTCGACATCGCAGTGGCCTCGGCCGAGGAGCCGGGGGGCGTGGTGCTGGACTATCTGGTGGCCGAGGCCAAGCCCTGGACCGTTTATGGGCAGGTGTCGAACACCGGCACGGAGGAGACGGATGAATGGCGGCAGCGCGTGGGGTTCATCCACAACGACCTGACGAAGCGCGGCGACGTGCTGAGCCTGGACTTTGTGACCGCCGCGTTCGACGAGTCCAACGCCGTGCTGGCCTCGTACGAGGCGCCGCTCTGGTGGACGCGCAAGCTGCGCTGGCGCGTCTTCGGGACATGGACGGAGTTCACCGCTTCGGACGTGGGCCAGGCGGGGCAGAACTTTACCGGCGATGAATACACGCTGGGCGGGGAACTGATCGCCAACGTGTTCCAGCGCCGCGAGCTGTTCATCGACGCGGTGGGCGGCCTGCGCTTCAAGCACGTGGCGGTCAGGGACGAAACCGGCGGCCGCAAGGGCGAGGGAGACTTCTGGCAGCCATACGTGGGGCTGCGGCTGGAACGAACGACCGAGCGGGCCAGCACCCATGCTCTGGCGATGGCGCAGTTCGGAATCGGCTCGGACGTGACCACGAAGGATGCCGGTGTCAGTCGCGACAGCGCCGACGGCCTGGGGCGGCTGGAGGCCGATGAGGACTGGGTGGCGTTTCAGTTCGGGCTGACGCACTCGTTCTTCCTGGAGCCGCTGCTGAGCCGCAATTACAAGACGCTGGCGCACGAGGTGGCGCTGTCCGGGCGCATCCAGTGGGCGCCGGGTTACCGGCTGATCCCGCAGGAGCAGGAAATCCTCGGCGGGCTCTATTCGGTGCGCGGATACCCCGAGTCGCTGGTGGCCGGCGACACCACGTTCGTGGGCTCGGTGGAGTACCGCTTTCACCTGCCGCGGGCCCTGAAGGTGCAGCCCGATCCTGCCAAAACGCCGCTGTTCGGCAGACCGTTCCGGTTCGCTCCGCAGCAGCCGTACGGTCGGCCCGACTGGGACCTGGTCTTCAAGGGGTTCCTGGACGCGGGGCGTTCGATTCAGAACGACAAGCTCGATTTTGAGGAGAACCAGTCGCTGGTCGGGACCGGGGTGGGGCTGGAGTTCGCGTACAAACAGAACCTGACCGTGCGCGTGGAGTGGGGCGTTGCGCTGTCGGAGATCGAAGACGAGGTCGACGCCGGCGACAGCCGGGTCCATTTCGTGTTCACACTGCTGTATTAGACGTATGGGACACTCAAGCCAGGTGCCCGCTGGCACCGGGGCGCCATAGAACACCGGAGGCTGACATGTCGGTGGATCGTCGCACCAGGGACCGCGTTGCGAGGCGCAAGGTCGGCAATCGCTGGAGTAGACGCGCGGCGCTGGCCGCGGCCGCGTCGCTCGCCGTGACGGGCCTGCTTGCGCCCGAGGCATCGGCGCAGATCAAGGGGGCGCAGGTCGTGGCCGGGTCGGCGCAGGTTAGGCAGAACGGCTCCAGCACCGTGATCCGGGCTGCCGACCGCACCATCATCCGCTACAGCCAGTTCGACGTGCCCGCCGGGGCATCGGTGCGGTTCATCCAGCCGTCGGCGAAGTCGGCGGTGCTGAACCGGATCGACAGCGCCAGCCCCTCGCGCATCGACGGGCGGTTTACGGCCAACGGCATCGTCTATTTCATGAACCCGGCGGGTGTGCGCTTCGGGCCGACGTCGATCGTCAACGTGGGGCAGCTCTACGCCGGGGCCGGACGGATCGCCGACCAGGACTTCCACAACGGGGTCAACCGCTTCAGCATTGGACCGGGCCAGGTGATCAACGAAGGGTCGATCCACGCGGATGCGGTGCACCTGATGGGCAGTTCCGTGATCAACCGCGGCGCGATCGTGGCGCCCAACGGCATCGTGACGATGACCAGCGGCGGCGACGTGTACATCGGCGAGCGCGACGGGAACATCATGGTGAAGGTGGAGGGGGCGGCGGGTGACGCGGCCAATCCCGCCGCCGTCGAGAACTCGGGGCGCATCGAGGGCGGCGCGGTGCGGATGCTGGGGGCTGGCGACATCTATTCGCTGGCGATACGGAACACGGGGACGGTGAAGGCCAGGCAGGTTGAAGTGAACGCCGGGGGCGGCAAGGCCCAGATCGCCGGCAATCTCGATGCATCGGCGAGCGGCGCCGGCGAGAAGGGGGGCCAGGTGGCAGTGCTGGGAGGCCACGTGGAACTGACCGGGGCGCAGATCGACGCATCGGGCGAGGCCGGCGGGGGAACGGTGCTCGTCGGCGGCGATTACCAGGGCAAAGGATCGCTGCCCACCGCCGACACCACGGTGGTGGACCAGGCCAGCCGGCTCCAGGCCGACGCAACTGGCGCGGGAGATGGCGGGCGCGTGATCGTGTGGTCGGACCGGTTGACCTCGTTCCGCGGCGAGATCAGCGCCCGCGGCGGACCGACCGGCGGCAACGGCGGCTTCGCGGAGGTCTCCAGCAAGGGACTGCTTCAGTTCGGCGGGCGCGTGGACCTCTCGGCGCCGGCGGGTGTCGGCGGCAATCTGCTGCTGGATCCGCTGGACATCACCATCAGCACGGGCGCGGCCGCCAACACGACCGGCTTCGCTCCGCCGGGCGACCAGACGGAGGCGTTCGCCGATGACGCCGGGCTGGTGAGCAACTTCGACGTCACGCCGGGGACGGGAAGCTTCGCGGGAGTGGCGGCGGGGACGACCATCACGCTTCAGGCGACTCAGGACATCACGGTGGTGAACGATTTTGACATCGCCACAGCGACGGGCGTGGCCAATGTGAGCCTGGTGCTGGAGGCGGGGAGGCACATTAACGTGAACGCGGCGGTGACAGCCAGCGGCACGGGCACGCTGACCCTCATAGCCGACGGGAACGTGCCGGATGGTGACGGGACGGTCACGATCGGGGCAACAGGCTCGCTGACGACCGCGGGGGGGGCGATCAGCATCACCGGCGCTGCCTTCGCCATCAACGCGGGCGGCTCGATCAGCTCGGGCGGGGGGCCGATTACGATCTCCGCCGACAACATGGCCATCGCGGACACGATCGATGCCGGCGCCGGGACGGTCACGCTGCAACCGGTGACGGCTGCCCAGTTGATCTCGCTGGGCGGCGCGGACGCGGCCGGCACGCTCGGGCTGACCGACGGCGAGCTGGACTTCGTGACGGCGGGGATTCTGCGCGTGGGCCGCGCCAACGCGGGGAACATCAGTATCGACGCCGCGATCGATTCGGCGACGTATGCCACCCTGCACCTGATCACCGGCGCCGCCATCGTCGACAACAACGCGGGAACGGACATCACCGTCACCAACCTGGCGATGTCGGCCGTGGATGGGATCGGCACGGCGGCCGACCCGATCGAGACCGCGGCGAGCGGGCTGGCGGCATCCAATACGACAACGGGCGACATCGCGGTGAACAACGATGTGAGCGGGCTGCTGACGGTCGGCACGCACGACGCCGTGGCCGGAGTGACGCTGGGCGCCGGCGGGGGAGAGATTGCCATCAGCAACGCCAGCCCGCTGACGGTGAGCAGCGATGTAGTCAACAGCGGCGGCGGCAACATCACGCTGACGAGCACCAACGACGGCGGCGACGACGATCATCTGACGATCAACGCCCGCGTCATCGCCTCGGGGGGCAACGGCAACATAGCGTTCAATGCCGGCACCGACCTGCTGATCAATGACAGCGGGCTGTCGCCGGATATCTCGGCGGCCGGCACGGGGACGATCACGGGCATCGCCGAGCGCAACGTAACGATCGGCGCCGGCGTGCTCATCCAGAGCGCCACCGGGAACATCGCCTTCACGGGCGACAATGCGGCGGGAAACAACGGCGCGACCATCGGCATCGCCGACGGCTCGGTCATCGACGGCGGCACCGGCACCATCACACTGACGACCGACGGCAACATCACGCTGGGGCGGCTGGTGACGACCAACGCGACCAACTCGGCCGTGACGCTCACCAGCACCAGCGGTGGGATCATCGACGGCGGCAACACCGGCGGCGAGGACGTGGAGGCCGACAGCGGGCGGCTGCTGGTCAGCGCCGTGACGGGAATCGGCTCGGGCAACGCGCTGGAGACACGCGTGGCCAGCGTCGACCTGACCGCCAGCAGCGGCAACATCCAAATCGCCGAGACCAACGGCCTGACGCTGTTTAATGTGGAAGCTGGTGGAGCGGGCAACGACGCGATCATTAGCAGCGCCACGGGCAACATCACCATTACCAGCGTGACGGCGGACGACCTGGCCAGCATCGCGGCGCTGACCGGCTCGATCATCGACGGCGGGAACGACACGACCGCGGACGTGACGGCGACGACGGCGAGCTTCTTCGCGGCCACGGGAATCGGCGGCAGCGGCGCCAACGCGAGCATCGACGTCATCGCGTCGACGGTGAACGGAACCAACAGCACCAGCGGCGGCGTGTTCCTTAACAGCCTGGGCGGGACGGGCCCTGGCACGGGGGCGGTGCAGTTCGGGACGGTCAGCGCCTCGACGGCGGGCAATATCGAGCTGCGCGCGGCGACCGGCGCGACGCTGACGAGCGTGACGGCGGCCAGCGGCACGATCAACGTGATCGGTGCGACGGATGTGTTCGTGCACACGGCCACGGTGGTGCTTGGCGGAAACGCCACCATCACGGCCGTGAACGACATCCAGGTGGGCGATGCGGCGGGGGTGGCAATCGACGCGACGGGCGGCGCATTTGATCTCACCCTCATTGCCGACAGTGACACCAACGGCAGCGGTGCCATCACCGATCCGCTGGGCGGAATCATCGCCATGGGCACGGGTGACCTGCGCCTGGTGGCCGGAAACGGCATAGGAGCGTCGGCCAACCCGGTCCTGACGACGGGCCTGAGCGATGTGGCGGCGACGTCGCCGACGGGCGGCATTTTCATCACCAACAACACGTCGGGAAGCGTGAACGTCACGACCGTGGGCGGCACGGTGGGCATCACCACCACCACCAGCGGCAACATCGCCCTGGTCAACAACGGCGGGTCGATCACCGTCTCGCAGCCGATCTCAACGGCCGGCGGCGGCACGATCACGCTGAGCAGCTCGGGGGCGATGGCCATCAACAACACGCTGACCACCACGGCCGCGGGCGGCACGATCACACTCAACGCCAACACGGCCGGCGCCGATGCCGACAGCTTGACCCAGGGCGCGTTCCTGATCAGCTCGGCCGACACGTCGACCAACGCCGTGGTCATCACGGTGAACAACGGCGCGGGAAGCACCGGCAGCGCCCAGGTGGGCAATATCACGGTGGGCGCCGGCGGCAGTATCACCATTCGCACTACCGGCCCGGCGGGGCTGGCGACGACGGGCGGAAACATCACGCAGACGGCCGCCAACACGCTGTCGGCGGCGACGGGAACGGTGACGCTGCGTGCGGGGACGGGCGCGGGGGTGGGAACGGCCGGGACGCCCATTGGCACGACGGCGGCGACGCTGGTGGCGTCGGCGGGGACGGGCGGAATCTTCATCAGCGAGACCGACGGGATCGACCTGGCGGGTATCACCAGCGGCGGAGCGTTCACGCTGACGACGGTGGGCGCGATCACGGACAGTGCCGCGTCGGTGATCACTGGCGTCACGACGCTCACCGCCGGGGCGGCGAACAACATCACGCTGGATTTCGCCACCAACGATTTCACCGGCGCGGTCAGCGCGGTGACGGTGAACGACCTGACGCTTGTGGACACCAACGCCATCGTGCTGGGGGCCTCGACAGTGTCGAACAACCTGGCCGTGACGGCCGGCGGCAACATCACGCAGACGGGGGCGCTGATCGTGACCGGAACGTCCACGTTCACGGTGCTGGCGGCCAACTCCGACGTTCTGCTCGATACCCAGGCGAACGACTTCACCGGTGCCGTCACCATCACCAACAACGGCAACGTGCGCGACCTGGGGCTGAGGAACGTGAACGCGGCCGCTACTGTGCCGGCGCTGCCGGCGGGGCTGCGCAATCTGACGCTGATCTTCAACAACGCGGCGATCGCCCTGCCCGCGGTGACGCTGACGGGGAATCTGGCGGTGACGGCCGGTGGGAACATCACTCAGAGCGGCGTGCTGGACGTGGACGGCACGTCCACGTTCACCGTGCTGGCCGCCAATTCGGACATTCTGCTGGACACGCAGGCGAACGATTTCGCCGGGACGATCACAGTAACCAACAACGGCAACGTGCGCGACCTGGGGCTGCGGAACGTGAACGCGGCCGCCGCCATCCCGGCGCTGCCGGCCAACCTGCGCAACCTGACGTTGATCTTCAACAACGCGGCGATCGCGCTGCCGGCGGTGACGCTGACGGGTAACCTGGCGGTGAGCGCTGGCGGGAACATCACGCAGACGGGCGTGCTGGATGTGGCGGGGACCTCGACGTTCACGGTCTTGGCGGCCAACTCCGACGTTCTGCTCGATACCCAGGCGAACGACTTCACCGGCGCGATCACGGTGACCAACAACGGCAACGTGCGCGATCTGGGGCTGAGGAACGTGAACGCGGCCGCTACTGTGCCGGCGCTGCCGGCGGGGCTGCGCAATCTGACGCTGATCTTCAACAACGCGGCGATCGCGCTGCCCGCGGTGACGCTGACGGGGAACCTGGTGGTAACCGCGGGCGGGGCCATCACCGACACCGGCGCCCTCGTAGTGCCGGGGACGACGACGCTGACGGCCGGGGCGTTCAACATCACGCTGGACACGGCCACCAACAACTTCACGGGCGCCGTATCGGTGGTGAGCGGGAACAACGTCACGCTGGTCGACACCAACGCCATCGTCCTGGGTGCATCGACGGTCTCGGGCAATCTGGCGATCACGGCGGCCGGCACGATCACGCAGACGGCGGCCATCGCCGTGAGCGGCACGAGCACGCTGGCGGCGGGGGCGGGCAACGACATCACGCTGAACAACGCGGGGAACAACTTTGTCGGCGCGGTTTCGATCACGACGGGCAACAACGTCGCGCTGACAGACCTCAACGCCATCGTGCTGGGCGCCTCCACGGTCTCGGGCAATCTGACGGTCTCGGCCAGCGGCACGATCACGCAGACGGCGGCCATCACGGTGAACGGCGCGACGAGCCTGACGGCCGGCGCCGGCAACGACATCACACTCAATCAGCCGGCCAACAGCTTGGGCGGGGTGGTGACGGTGGTCAGCGGCAACAACGTGACCCTCGTCGACAGCACGGCCCTGGTGATGGGGGCGTCGACCATCAGCGGCAACCTGGACCTGACGTCCAACGGCCCGATCACCCAGACCGGCGCGATCACGGTGGGCGGCACGAGCAGCCTGACGGCCGGGGCCGCCAACGACATCACGCTGAATCAGGCGGCCAACAATTTCACGGGCGCGGTGTCGGTGGTGAGCGGCAACAACGTGACGCTGGTGGACAACAGCGCCCTGGTGCTGGGCTCGGCAACCGTCAGCGGCAACCTTTCGCTGACGGCCAACGGTTCGATCACGCAGAGCGGCGCCCTCACGATCGCGGTGGGAGGCACCACGGCGCTGGCGGCGGGCGCGGTCAACGACATCGTACTGACGACGGCGGGCAATGATTTTGTGGGCGCGGTGTCGATCCTCAGCGGCAACAACGTCTCGCTGGTGGATGTCAATGCGCTGGCGATCGGGCCGTCGACGATCAGCGGCAATCTGTCGCTGACGGCCGGCGGGCCGATCACGCAGAGCGGCGCCATCACGGTGGCGGGGACAAGCAGCCTGTCGGCGGGGCCCGCCAACAACATCACCCTGACGGATGCGGCCAACGACTTCGTGGGCGCCGTCTCGATCATCAGCGGGAACAACGTGACCCTGGCCGATGCCGGCGCGCTGCTGATGGGCACTTCCACGATCAGCGGCAACCTGTCGCTGACGGCGTCCGGGCCGATCACGCAGAGCGGCGCCATCACGGTGGCGGGGACCAGCAGCCTGTCGGCCGGCGCCGGCAACAACATCACCCTGACCGACGCAGGCAACGACTTCGTCGGCCCGGTGGGCATCGGCAGCGGCAACAATGTCTCGCTGGTGGATGCCAACGCCCTGACCCTGGGGGCATCGACGATCAGCGGCAATCTGGCCCTGAGCGCCACCGGCACGATCACGCAACTGGCGGCGATCACGGTGCCGGGGACGACCACGCTCTCGGCCGGGGCGGCCAACGACATCACGCTGGCCCTGGCCGGCAACGACTTCATCGGGCCGGTGACGATCATCAGCGCCAACAACGCGACGCTGGCCGACGCCAACTCGCTGGTCCTCGCCGCGATCACCACCAGCGGCAACGTCTCGCTCACCACCAGCGGCACGATCACGCAGACCGGGCCGCTGGGCATCGGCGGGACGACAACGCTGGATGCGGGCGCGGCCAACGACATCGTTCTGAACAACGCCGCCAACGACTTTGTCGGCGCGGTGGCCATCACCAGCGGCAAGAACGTGACGCTGGTCGATGTCAACGCGTTCGCGTTCGGCGCATCGACGATCTCGGGCGACCTGGACCTGACGGCGGGCGGCTCGATCACGCAGATTGCCCCGATCACGGTGGCCGGCGCCACCAGCCTGGCGACCGGCGCGGCCGATGACATCATCCTCGATCAACTGGCCAACAACTTCGTCGGCCCGGTGACGCTCAGCGGCGGCAACAACGTCTCTCTGGCGAGCACGGCGGCCCTGACGATGGGCGCCACGGCGGTGGGAGGCAATCTGTCGCTGGCGTCGCAGACGAGCATCACCGCGACCAGCACGCTGACGGCCGGCGGGAACATCACGCTGACATCCGACGAGATCGATCTGCTGGGTGGCGCGGCGTCGGTCAGTGGGCCGGGCACGCTGTTGCTTCAGCCGGTGGCGGCGGACGTGTCGATCGACATCGGCTCGCCGCCGGGCGGCACGGGCACGCTGGACATCAGCGACGCCGACATCGCGGCGATCGCGGGCTTTTCATCGATCGTCATCGGCCGCGAGCTGGGCGAGCACACGATTGTCATCGGCTCGGCCAGCTTCGCCGCGCCGATCACCATCCGCACGCCTGTCGCGGGTCTGATCCGCACCGTCGGCCAGCTCGATACGCTGGCGGCCGCGGGCGCGGCGAGCATCACGCTGGATGGTCCCGGCTCGACGACGTTCCTGGGCGCGGGCCTGGTGACGCGCGGCGGGGCGATCGCGGTCAGCGATGCGGTGCGGCTCGAAGGCGGCGGAAGCATCACCATCGATGCCACGGCATCGGGCACGGCGGCGGCCGGCGCGACGATCAGCCTCAGCGGTCCGGGCACCGTCAATGCGACTGCCGGCGAGACCCTGGTGATCAACGCGGGAACGGCCGGCACGGTGAACGTGGCCGGGTCGATCGGCGGAACCACCGCGCTTGGCGCGGTGACGGTGCTTAGTGCCTCGGACGCGCAGTTCAACGGCGGCGTGTGCGTGACCGGCAACATCAGCATCACCAGCAATGGCGTCGACTTCAGCGGCGGGGCCGGGTCGGTCCTCTCCACAGGCGGCGGGAACCTGACCATCCAGCCGCTGGCCGCGGGCACATCCATCGCCGTGGGTTCGCCGCCGGGAGCGCCGGCGGTGCTGGACATCAGCGACACCGATCTGGCGGCGCTGGGCGAGGGATTTGGACTGATCACGATCGGGCGACCCGGCGGCAGCGGCGTGACGACCGTCGGCAGCTCCAGCTTCCGCGACTCGGTGGCCATCCTCCAGAGCGGCGGGAGTATTGTGCTGGTGGGCGATGTGCTGACCAACGCCGGCGCGACGCCGGGAAGCCTGACCCTGGATGGCCCTGTGACGCTGGGCGCCACAGCGCAACTGCGCAGCGACCAGGCCGGCTCCGGCGGGACAATCAGCATCACCGGCCCGGTCAACGGCGCGTTTGGTCTGACCGCGCAGGCCGGCACCGGCGACGTGATCTTCGGCGCGACGGTGGGCGGAACGACGGCGCTGGCGAGCCTCTCAGTCGGCGGCGCCACCATCTCGGCGCCCGCGATCACGACCAGCGGCGCTCAGAGCCTGGCCGCCACCACGGAGGTGCGGCTCAGCGGGCAGTACATCGTGACCGGCAGCGCGCCGCTGGCGATCAGCGGGCCGGTGCAACTCGTGGGCGGACCTGTCACCATCGCCACCCAGGGAGGGGGCGACGTGACCATCAACGGCGCCATCAGCGGCAACCAGGCGCTGACCGTAACGGCGACCGGACAGGGCGACGTGGCGCTGCTGGCGGCGGCCGGGGGCGCTGGCGCTGGGCTGATCAGCCTGAACGTCAGCGCCAACGACGTGACTGTGAACGGCGCGACGACCGATGGCGATCAGACTTACACCGCCACCGGTGCCCTGTCGCTGGGCGGCGATTACACCAGCAGCAGCGGCGCGCTCGTGTTCGACGGGACGGCGTTGCTCTCCTCGCCGGCGGTGCTGGCCGTGACCCAGGGCGGGGCCGACGCCAACGACATCACGTTCACCGGCGCCATCAACGGCAACGCGTCGTTGACGCTGAACGCAGCCGGCGCCGGCGACGTGCTGCTCCAGGGCGCCGTCGGCGGCACGACGCCGCTGACGAGCGTCACGGTGTCGGCCGACCAGATTGCGCTGACGGGCGTGAACACAACCGGCGCGCAGTCGTACACGGGAAGCGGGATCGCGCTGGATGGCGGCCACAACGTCAGCGGCGCGGGCGCCATTGCGTTCAACGGGAATGTGACGCTCGTGCCCTCGGCCGCTGGCATCGCCATCACCGCCCAGGGCGGCGGCAACGCCGATGATGTGACCTTCAGCGGCACCATCAACGGCGCGCGCGGGCTGACGATCAGCGCGGCCGGCGCGGGTGATGTTGTCCTGAGCGGAGCCGTCGGCACGATTGCCGCGCCGCTGAACCTGGCCGTCACCGCCGACGACATCACTCTTCAGAGCGTGACCACGGCCGGGGCGCAGACGTACACGGCATCAGGGACGATCCTGGTGAACGGCAGCCACACGGCCACGGGCAGCGGCGCAATCCGCTTCGCCGGCTCGACGCTTCTGGAGGCGCCGGCGGTGAGCGTGATGGCGCAGGGCGGGTCGACCGGCGATGACATCGTGTTCACCGGCCCGATCAACGGCGCATCGGCCCTGATGCTTAACGCGGCCGGTGATGGAGATGTGCGTTTGCTGGGCGTTGTCGGTGGCACAACGGCACTGCTGAGCATCAACGTCAGCGGCCAGGACCTGACCGTCAGCGGCGTTCAGACGACCGGCGGACAGACGTACGTTGCGGGCGGCACGATCACGCTTGATGGCGACTACAGCGCCAGCGGGAGCGGCGCCATCAGCTTCAACGGCCCCGTAGTGCTGGCGGCAGGGGCGGGCGCGGTGACGGTCGGCACGCTGGGCGGCGGCGACGCCGATGACATCAGCTTCAGCGGCACGATCGACGGGCCGCGGGCGCTGAGTCTGACGGCGGCCGGCGCGGGCGACATCACCATTGCCGGCGCTGTCGGCGCGACGCAGCCGCTCGGTGCAGTCACGCTGCAGGCCGATGCCATCTCGCTTCAGAGCGTCTTCAGCAGTGCCAGTCAAAGCTACACGGCCACGAGTCCCATCACCATCAACGGCACCTACCGCGCGACTGGCGGTTCCATCGCCTTCAACGGCAATGTGGCCCTGGCGGCCGGCGCCGGCGCGGTAACAGTCAACACCCAGGGAGGCAGCGCCGCCGATAACATCACCTTCGGCGGCAGCCTCATCGGCAATCGTGCGCTGAACGTGGTGGCGGCCGGCGCGGGCGATGTCACCTTTGGCGGGAACGTTGGATCGGGCCCGGCCGCCAATGTCCTGCTCAGCCTGACGGTCAGCGGCAACCGGCTGGCCATGCGGAACGTGACGACCCGGTCGGGCCAGAGCTACAGCGGCTCGCAGATCACGCTGAACCACACCTACACCAATATCACAAGCGGCGAAATGCGCTTCGCCGGTCCGGTCCTGCTGGCCGGACCGGCGGCGACCGGCGTCAGCGTCGTCAACCAGGGCACGGCGGCGACGGCCAATATCGTGTTCACCAGCACCATCGCCGGCAACAACCAGCCGTTGACGATTCAGGCCAACGGCGCAGGCAACGTTTCGCTGGGCGGCTCGGCCAGCGCGCTGTCGAGCCTCTCGGTTCGCGGCAATGCGGTCTCGCTCCTGAGCGTTACCAGCAGCGGCGATCAGACCGTGAACGGCTCAACGATCACGCTGAATGGTACGTACCATGCGACCGGCGCCGGCGGCATCACCTTCGACGCGACGCAGCAGGTGAGGCTGGCCGGCAACGTCACGGTCGATACCGAGGGCACGGCCACCAGCGCTATCACGTTCGCCGGCCCGATCGCCCAGGTGGGCGCCGGTCGCGAACTGAACATCGACTCGCTGAGTTCCAGCCGTAGGAGCCAGTCGGTGATCAACTTCATCACCAGCGGCTCGGATGCCGTCGAGATCGACGTGGGCTCGCTGCGGATCAACCAGGCCCTGCGCACAGCGCCCCAGACGGCGGATGTGCCCACGGTGGCGACGGTGGCGGCGTTCAGACGTGATGCCAACGGGCGCCCGACGGAGTTGAGCGGGCCGTTCAGCGTCCGGACGAGCGGCGATTTCTTCATGGGCCCCAACGAGCGGATGACCGTGCTGGGCACGCTGGACCTCCAGGCCGGCGGCAGGGCGACGCTCTCGGACATCACGACCCTTGGCGACATGAACGTGACGGCGGCGGCGATCCTGCTCCAGAGCCGCGTGGCGGGCAACCTGCTGCGGTCCGACGGAAGCATCGTCAACGACCGCGGCAGCAGCTACGTGGCCGGAGGCTCGATCCGCTTCAACCGGGCTCCTACCGTCATCAATCCGCTGAACGTGAGTGGCCCGCGGCCGCGCTTCGGAGCCTTCGTGCTGGGCGGCACGTCGCTGGCGCAACTGGCCGGTTTTCCGGCGGCGGTGCTGGCGCGGCCGCTGGGCGTCTCCGACCTGGTGCTGAGCGACGGCACGGTGCTGGGCTTCCAGGTGGAAGGGGTGGTGGCGGCAATCGAGCCGGTGCGTGCTCCGCGCGAGGTGCGCCAGGTGCAGCTCGAGCAGGGCATCGGCAGCGGTCTGGTGGCCGAGCTGGAGGACCTGGGCATCTACGCACGGGAGCCGGATCTGGCTCAGCTTATCGCGTTCCTCGAAGGCGTGGTTCTGTACAACGATGTGCCCGGCGAGAAGATCGCCGCCGGGGCTGAACTTCAACCCGAGGACTTCCGCGTGACCAGGAACCGTCTGGCGTACGATGCGGTGGTGCGGGTGCTGGAGGCCTATTACAACCTGTTCTTCGTTCAGGAGCTGGATGAGCAGGGCAGGCCGATACGCGACGAACGCGGCCAACCCAAGCTGAAGGACAACCAGCCTCAAATCAAGCGGGCTCTGGAGTCGGCACTGGAGAACTATCAGAGGAGCACGGGGGCGGCCACCGTCGACCCCGTGGCGTTCCGCAAGTACGTCGAGAACACGCCCCAGGAGGCCGAGGCCCTGAGGTACCTCAACGGGCTGCGCGATCTGTTCAACCAGATCCTGCCGGTGACGGACCCGCAGTCGACCCGCGGCCTGGGCATCACCGCCCGGGAGGCGCAGATTTCGCGCACGGTGATTCTGCGGGCGTTGAACGTGACGGGCATGACGGCCGAGCAGCTCGAGGTCGCGGTGCTGGGCGGTTCGCCGCCGTCGCGCTGAGGAAGCGCGCCACGGCGGCCGTGTTGAAAGTTGCTGGAATATGATCGCGGCGCGTACTACACTTAGGGCTGGAGAGAACCCTGGTTGAACGGGTATGGCGATCGAACTTGAGAAGCTGCTGAGCGCCGTTTCGGAGGAAGCTCCCTGCGGCGAGGATTTGAGCTACGATCCGCTCTACATGGAGCTGGAGCGACTGGCGGCGGGCAAGCCCGAGCAGCAGGTGGGCGATACAATTGTGCCGGCGGAGGAGCCCGACTGGAAGGAGCTTCGCTCCCGCTGTCTGGAGCTGACGACACGGACCAAAGACCTGCGGGTGCTGATGCACCTGTGTATGGCTCTGCTGAAGCTGGAGGGCCACGAGGGCTTCCGCGATGGGCTGGCGCTGCTGCGAGGGACCCTCGAGAAGTTCTGGGACAAGGTCTATCCTCAGCTCGATCCCGAAGACAACTACGACCCGCTGCTGCGCATGAACATCATCTCGGCCCTGACGGACCAGATGACCTTCCGCAAAGCGGTTCGTGAGGCCCCGCTGGTGCGGTCGGCGGCGCTGGGGCGATTCAGCCTGCGTCACCTGGAGATGGCCAGCGGCGAAGGCCCGCCCCCTGCCGATCCGAACGCCCCCGTGCCCGACCTGAAGGTGATCGAGGCGGCGTTCCAGGAAGTGCCGGTCGAGTCGCTGACGGCCACGGCCGATGCCATCGAACAGTCGGTGCAGACGGTCAAGGGCATCGATGAGTTTCTGACGGCTACGGTGGGCAGGGAGCGGGCCATCGACTTCTCCGAGCTGGAAAAGGTATTGAAGCAGGCGCAGACGGCCTTGAGAAAATACCTGGCAAAGCGCGGCGTGGGCGTGGTGCAGGAGGCGGCGGCCGGCCCGGCCGCTGCCGCCGCTGTGGCCGCGGGCGTTTCCGGAGGAGGCGTGGGCGAGATCCGCTCGCCCCAGGACGTGATCCGCGTGATCGACGTAATATGCGCCTATTATGAACGGAACGAGCCGTCGAGTCCGGTGCCGCTGCTGCTGAAGCGTGCCCAGCGGCTGGTCTCGCGGAGTTTCATGGACATTATCCAGGAGCTGGCGCCGGATACGGTCTCGGCGATGCAGGCTCTGGGCGGCATCAAGCCGCAATAGCGGCGCCGCTTGCATGTCGTACCGAAACCCTATAGTTTATGAGGCACAAATCCCGCGAGTGAGAAGCGCCCGCATCTCTGAGAAAGGAGCGCCCACATGGCCAAAGAAAGCAGTCAGAAATTCATAGCCCGCAACCGGGCGCCGCGCGTTCAAATCGAATACGATCTTGAACTGTACGGCGCGGAGAAGGTCGTCAACCTTCCCTTCGTCATGGGAGTGATGGCGGACCTGTCGGGCAATCCGGCCGAGCCTCTGCCGAACGTCGCGGACCGCAAGTTCCTGGAGATCGACGTCGACAACTTTGACGAACGTCTCAAGTCCATGAAGCCGCGGGTGGCGTTCCAGGTGCCCAACACCCTCACCGGCGAAGGCAACATCTCGGTGGACATCACCTTCGAGAGCATGGACGACTTCTCGCCGGCGGCGGTGGCGCGAAAGATCGAGCCGCTCCGCAAGCTCCTGGAGGCCCGCACCCAGCTTTCCAACCTTCTGTCCTACATGGACGGCAAGGCCAAGGCCGAGGAGCTTCTGGCCAACGTCGTCAAGGATCCCGCCCTGCTTCAGGCGCTTGCCGCGGCGCCCAAGGCGGAAGGTCAAGCCGGCAGTCAGGAGAGCAAGTAGCCATGGCAGAAGCAGCACAAGCAGCCCAGGCCGCAGCGGCGGGCGCAACCATCGAGGTCAGCGAGTTCGAGAAGCTGATGTCCGGGGCCTTCAAGCCCAAGACCGACTCGGCCGCCGAGGCCATCAAACAGGGAGTCAAGACCCTCGCCGAGCAGGCCCTGGCGAACACGGCCCTGGTCTCAGACGATGCGGTCAAGACCATCCAGGCGATCATCGCCGAAATCGACCGAAAGCTGACCGAGCAGATCAACCACATCATCCACCACGAACAGTTCCGCGCCCTGGAGGGGACCTGGCGCGGTCTGAGCCACCTGGTCAACAACACCGAGACCGACGAGACGCTCAAGATCCGCGTCTTCAACATCTCCAAGAAGGAACTGGCCAGGACCCTCAAGAAGTTCAAGGGCACGGCCTGGGACCAGAGCCCCCTGTTCAAGAAGATCTACGAGGAGGAGTACGGCACGCCCGGGGGCACGCCCTACGGCTGTCTGGTCGGCGATTACTACTTCGACCACACCCCGCCCGATGTCGAGGTCCTGCAGGGCATCGCCCAGATCGCCGCCGCCTCGCACACGCCCTTCATCTCGGCGGCGGCGCCCAGCCTCATGAACATGGATAGCTGGCAGGAGCTGGCCGATCCGCGCGACCTGACGAAGATCTTCCAGAGCCCCGAATACGCTCCGTGGCGCGCGTTCCGCGAGTCGGAAGATTCGCGGTACATTGGTTTGACGCTCCCGCGCTTCCTCTCGCGCCTGCCTTACGGCGCCAAGACCAACCCCGTCGACGAATTCGCCTTCGAGGAGGACACCGCCGGCGCCGACCACAACAAGTACACCTGGTCGAACGCGGCCTACGCGATGGCCACCAACATCACCCGCGCTTTCAAGCTGTACGGCTGGTGCTCGCGCATCCGCGGCGTGGAGAGCGGCGGCATGGTGGCCGGCCTGCCATGCCACACGTTTCCCACGGACGACGGCGGCGTGGATATGAAGTGTCCTACCGAGATCGCCATCACCGACCGGCGCGAGGCGGAACTGGCTAAGAACGGCCTGATGCCGCTGTCGCACTGGAAGAACACCGACTACGCCGTTTTCGTCGGCGCCCAGTCGGCGCACAAGCCCGCGGAGTACAGCGATCCGGACGCCACCGCCAACGCCAACCTGGGCGCCCGCCTGCCGTACCTGTTCGCGACCTGCCGTTTCGCGCACTACCTCAAGTGCATGGTGCGCGACAAGATCGGCTCCTTCAAGGAGCGGGCGGACATGCAGCGCTGGCTCAACGACTGGATCATGCGCTATGTCGAGCCGGATTCGGCCAAGGCCACCGAGGAGGCCAAGGCCCGCCGTCCCCTGGCGGCGGCGGAGGTGGTCGTCGAGGAGATCGAGGGCAACCCCGGCTATTACAGCGCCAAGTTCTTCCTCAGACCGCACTATCAGCTCGAGGGCCTGACGGTCTCGCTGCGACTGGTGTCGAAGCTGCCGTCGGGCAAGAAATAAAGCACAACATCGCCCTGGTCGGGGCGTGAGGCTGCTGGCGTGACCTGTTTAGGGCACTGGCCGTGATCCGGTGCGTCGCGTTAGCATCCATTCAGTGGATTGAGAGACCCCAAACGCTCAGAGCCCATTCACGAAAGGAGAGTGGCACATGGCGGTCGACTATTTTCTGAAGATCGACGGGATTCCCGGCGAGTCCAACGACTCGAAGCACAAAGACGAGATCGAGCTGGAGTCCTGGAGCTGGGGACAGACCCAGGAAGGGTCGTTCCAGGCGAACCTCGGCGGCGGCGCCGGCAAGGTCAACATGCAGGACTTCAACTTCACCATGAGGACCAACAAGGCCTCGCCCAAGCTGTTCCTCGCCTGCGCCAACGGCGAGCATATCAAGAATGCCATCCTGACCTGCCGCAAGGCCGGCAAGGAACAGCAGGAATACTACAAGTGGACGTTCACTGACATCCTGGTCTCCAAGTACAGCGTCCGTGGAGGTCAGAGCGATGTCATTCCCATGGAAGAGATCTCGCTCAACTTCACCAAGATCGAGACCGAGTACAAAGAGCAGAAGGCCGACGGCACGCTCGGCCCGGCCAACAAGGCCGGCTACGACCTGAAGCAGAACAAGGCCGTCTGACGGCGGTTCTGATCGCGACCGACCGCGCGCCCGCGCAGCTCCGCGGGCGCGCGGCTGGTCTGGTTCTCAGGTGAAAGGCCCAGCTATGGACGCGCGCGAGCTGTTGCAGCAGGGCAATCTGTCGGCTGCGCTGGAAAAACTCCAGGAGCAGGTCCGGTCGGATCCGGCCAACGTCAAGCACCGTATCTTCCTCTTTCAGCTCCTGTGCGTGCTGGGACGCTGGGACCGGGCGCTGGTGCAGCTCAACCTGGCCGCCGAGATGGACGCCAAATGCGTCCTCATGGCCCAGGCCTGCCGCCCGGCGATCCAGTGCGAGGCCCTGCGCAGCGAGGTGTTCGCCGGTCGCAGGCAGCCGCTGATCTTTGGAGAGCCCCCCGAATGGGTCGGCTGGCTGCTTCAGGCCGCCCAGCTTGACGGCGCCGGCCGCCACGCCCAGGCGGCGCCGCTGCGGCAGCGCGCGTTTGACACGGCCCCGGCCGTGCCCGGGGCGATCGACGGCAGGCCGTTCGCCTGGCTGGCCGATGCCGATCCGCGTCTGGGACCGATGCTCGAGGCGATCATCGAGGGGCGCTATTTCTGGGTGCCCCTCGTCAACGTCCGCCTGATCAGGATCGAGACCCCCACCGACCTGCGCGACGTGGTGTGGTGTCCGGCCACGTTCACCTGGGCCAACGGCGGCTCCTCGGTGGCTTTCATCCCCGGCCGCTATCCCGGCTCCGAATCGCACGAGGATGCGGCGGTGCAGTTGGGACGGCGCACGCAGTGGACGACGCAGGACGGGCTTGAGCTGCCGGTAGGCCAGAGGTTGTTGGCAACGGATGAGGGCGAGTACCCGCTGCTGGAGGTCCGCGTGGTAAGTCTCGGGGAAGAGTCGGCGGGCGCGGAGGCACAATGAGATGGCCGATCTGACGCCCCAGGAGCGTCTGCTGCCGTTCCTCCTGGACCGGCTGACGGATGATGAGCCGCACTCAAAGGTGGAGAGCCGCGAGCGGCGGGTCATGTCCATGCGTCAGTTCCACCGGGCCGTGTTGCGCGATCTGACCTGGCTGCTCAATGCCAGCGCCAAGGCGCCCATCGAGGAGCTGGACATGTTTCCCGAGGTGGCGCGCTCGGTGCTCAACTACGGCATGCCGGACATCGCCGGAACCACCGAGTCGATGGTCACGCCCCAGACCGTGGAGCGGATGGTGCGCAATGCCATCCTCCTCTTCGAGCCGCGGATCATGCGCAACACCCTCAGCGTGCGCGCCGTGGAGAGCCACAAGCCCGTCGGCAACGTGCTGGCCATCGAAATCCGCGCCCAGGTCTTCGCGCAGCCGCTGCCCGAGTCGCTGTTCGTCAAGACCGACGTGGATCTGGAAACGGGAATGTGTCAGGTTCAGGATCAGCTCCATGGATAGGCGCCTGCTCAGCTACTACAACCGCGAACTCCAGCATCTGCGGGAGATGGGCGCGGAGTTCGCGCGGGAATTCCCCAAGATCGCCGGCCGCCTGTCGCTGGAGGAGTTCACCTGCGCCGATCCGTACGTGGAGCGCCTCCTGGAGGGATTCGCTTTTCTCACCTCGCGCGTTCAGCTCAAGCTCGACGCCGAGTTCCCGCGCTTTACCCATGCCCTGCTGGAGACCCTGTATCCGCACTACCTGGCCCCCACCCCCTCGATGACCGTGGTCCAGTTCCAACCCGAACCCGGAGAGGGCGCCCTGGCCGAGGGCGTCACCATCCCGCGCGGCACCGCCATGCGCAGCCTGATCAGCAAGGGCGATCCCACCGCCTGCGAGTACCGCACCGCGCACCAGACCGTGCTTTGGCCGTTCCAGGTGGCTGAGGCTCAGTATCACATGCGCGACCTGGCGGCGCTGGAGCTTCCCGGCGGACTGGGCACGGTGAAGGCCGCCATTCGCATCCGCCTGAGCACGCCTGCGCCGCTGCCGGTCGACAAGACCAAAGCCGATCGGCTGACCTTCTTCATCCGCGGCTCCGGCGAAGTGCAGATGCGCATCTACGAGCAGATCATCGCCCACGGGGTGGGCGCGGTGATTCAGCCCAGGGGCCGGCCGCTCAAGTGGCGCCACGTAGTCGAGGGCCGCCCGATCCGGCAGGTCGGCTTTGATCCCTCCGAGGCCATGCTGCCGTACGATGCGCGCTCGTTCCAGGGCTACCGCCTGCTGCACGAGTACATGGCGTTTCCTCAGCGGTTCCTTTTCTTCGAGGTAGGGCCGCTGGCGCCGGGCCTCCGACGCTGTGCCGACAACGCGGTGGACCTGGTGATCCTCCTCAAGGAGGCCGACGTGCGACTCGAAGGCGCCGTCGATGCCTCCAACTTCGCCCTCTACTGCACCCCGGCGATCAACCTGTTCCCCAAGTCGGCCGACCGCATCCATCTGACCGAGCAGTTTGCCGAGTTTCAGGTGATCCCCGACCGCACCCGCCCCCTCGACTTTGAGGTCTATCAGGTGCTGAGCGTGACCGGCCACGGTGTCCGCTCGGATCAGGAGCAGCCCTTCCGCGCCTTCTACTCCGCCCGCGATTTCGGCGACGAGGGAGGGGCTTACTACACCGTCAACCGTGTGCCGCGGCTGGCCACCGCCAGGGAACAGCGCCAGGGACCGCGCTCCAAATACCCCGGCAGCGAGGTCTATCTGTCGCTGGTCGACGCGCACAACGTCCCCTACCGTTCCGAGCTGCGCCAGCTCAGCGTCGAGACCCTCTGCACCAACCGCGACCTGCCCATCTTCCTTCCCATCGGCCGCGGCCAGACCGACTTCGCCCTTCAGATCGGCGCGCCGGTGACGGCGGTGCGCTGCATGACCGGCGTGCCCACGCCGCCGCGGCCGTCCCACGCCGAGGGCGAGACCGCCTGGCGGCTGATCAGCCATCTGGCCCTGAATTACCTGTCCCTCAACGACACCCCGGGCGGCGACGGCGCCAGCGCCTTGCGCGACCTGCTGGAGCTTTACGGCAACGTGGCCGATGCGGCCGTACGCAAGCAGGTCGACGGCATCAAGAGCGTAACCACGCAGCGCGCGGTTCGGCGCGTCCATGCCCCCGGTCCCATCGCCTTTGCCCGGGGCCTGCGCGTCGAGCTGACGCTGGATGAATCGAATTTCGAGGGCACGGGAGTCTTCCTGCTGGGCGCTGTGCTCGAGCAGTTTTTCGCCAAGTACGTCTCCATCAATTCATTCACGGAAACGATCGTCAGAACCCTGGAACGTGGAGAGATCATGCGATGGCCGGCGAGAGTGGGACAGCGACATCTTCTGTAATGGAGCGGCTGCGGCAGGAGCCCTACCGCTTCGACTTCTACTACGCCGCCAGGCTGCTGGAGGCGATGGACCTGAAGCGGCCCCGCCTGGGCACCTCGCTCCGCCCGGCCGACGACCCCGTGCGCTTCTGCCAGCAGCCTTCGCTGCGCTTTGAGCCGTCGACCATCACCGAGTTCCGGCCGGCCCGCGACGGCGTCCCCCCGCGTCTGTTCACGGCCTTCCTGGGGCTGCTGGGGCCCAACGGGCCGATGCCGCTGCACCTGACGGAATACATCCGCGACCGCGAGCGCAACCAGGCCGACCCCACCCTGGCCCGCTTCCTGGACCTGTTCCACCACCGCGTCATCAGCCTCTTCTATCGCTGCTGGGCCGTTAACCAGCAGGCGGTCAGCTTCGACCGCCCCGAGTCCGACCGCTTTGCGGTGTACATCGGCAGCATGTTCGGCATCGGCTCGCCGCCCTTCCGCAACCGCGACGAGGTCCCCGACCTGGCCAAACTCCATTACTCCGGGCGACTGGCCTGTCAGACGAAAAACGCCGAAGGCCTGGCCGCCATCCTCGAGGACTTCTTCCGCGTGCCGGTGCGGATCGAACAGTTCGTGGGGCAGTGGCTGGCGATCCCGCCGGAGTCGCGGCTGAAGCTGGGCGATTCGCCGGACACCGGCACCCTGGGCTCGACGGCGATCGTCGGCTCCAGGGTCTGGGACTGCCAGCAGAAGTTCCGCATCCGCATGGGCCCGATGAGCTTCGCCGACTACCAGCGTATGCTGCCCAGCGGCAACAGCCTCAAGCGGCTGAAGGCCTGGGTCCGCAACTACATCAACGACGAACTGGGCTTCGAGGTGCAGCTCGTGCTCAAGGCCGCCGAAGTCCCCAGCCTGGTGCCCGGCCGGGTGGGCCAGCTCGGCTGGTCCACGTGGATGAAGAGCAGGCCTTTTGAGAAGGATGCCGAGGATTTGGTGCTGCAGGTGGCCTGAGCAGTGCTGAGTCCTGAGTCCTGAGTGCTGAGTGCTGAGTGCTGAGTGTGAAGACGGAGAGATCATGGCTGACATCAGTCGAGCGTCGCTGTTCGGAAAGCTCAATTCGCTGGGATACAAGGCGATCGAGAGCGCCACCGTGTTCTGCAAGATGCGCGGAAATCCCTACGTGGAGCTGGTCCACTGGCTCAATCAGATCCTTCAGCTCCAGGACTCCGACCTGCATCGCATCATTCGCCACTTCGAGCTGAATCCCTCCCGACTGGCGGCCGACTTCACCGCCGCCCTGGACCGCCTGCCCCGCGGCGCCACCGCCATCACCGACTTTTCGCCTCATCTGGAAGAGTCGGTCAAGGAAGCATGGCTCTACGGCACGCTGCTCTTTGGCGAAACCCACATACGCAGCGGCCACCTGCTCGTCGCCATCCTCAAGAGCACCACTCTCCGGAACGTGCTGCTGGGGATCTCGCGCGAATTCGAAAAGGTGAAGGTCGAGAAACTCAGCGACGATTTTGCCAAAATCGTTGGCGGCTCGGTGGAGCAGACCCTGGCGGCCAAAGACGGCACGGCCCTCGGCGGGGGTGCGGCGCCCGGCGAGGCCAGCGGCGCCATGGCTCCCGCCCAGATGGGCAAACAGGAGGCCCTCAACCGCTTCTCCGTCGATCTGACCGAGCGCGCCAGAAAGGGCGAGCTGGACCCGATCCTCGGCCGCGACGAGGAAATCCGCCAGATCATCGACATCCTCATGCGGCGGCGGCAGAACAATCCGATCCTCACCGGCGAGGCCGGCGTGGGCAAGACCGCCGTGGTCGAGGGCTTCGCCCAGCGCATCGTGCAGGGCGACGTGCCGCCTTCCCTCAAGGACGTCGTCGTGCGAACCCTCGACCTGGGGCTGCTTCAGGCCGGAGCCAGCATGAAGGGCGAGTTCGAACAGCGCCTGCGCCAGGTCATCGAGGAGGTCCAGGCCTCGCCCAAACCCACCATTCTCTTCATCGATGAGGCCCATACCCTCATCGGCGCCGGCGGGGCGGCGGGACAGGGCGATGCGGCCAATCTGCTCAAGCCGGCGCTGGCCCGCGGCACCCTGCGGACCATCGCGGCGACAACCTGGGCCGAATACAAGAAGTACATCGAGAAGGACCCGGCCCTCACGCGGCGCTTCCAGGTGGTGAAGGTCGAAGAGCCCAGCGAGGCCAAGGCCCTTCTGATGCTGCGGGGACTGGCCTCCGTCCTGGAAAAGCACCATCGTGTGCAGCTTCTGGACGAGGCCCTGGAGGCCGCCGTCAGACTCTCGCACCGCTACATCCCCGCCCGCCAGCTCCCCGACAAGGCCGTCAGCCTCCTGGACACTGCCTGCGCCCGCGTGGCGGTCGGGCAGCACGCCGTGCCCGCCGAAGTGGAGGATACGCGGCGGCGGATCGCCGCCCTCGAGACCGAAACGCAGATTCTCGACCGGGAGATGGCAGTGGGCATGGACCACGAGGCGCGCCGCGCCGAAGTGCAGGAGAAACTTAAGGCCGAGCGGCAGAGACTGCAGGAGCTGGAAAAGCACTGGACCGAGGAGCGAGAGCTGGTCAACAAGATCCTCGACATCCGCGCCAGACTCCGCGCCAACGGACAGAAAGTCGACGGCGCCGAGGCGGCCGGGGCCCCCAGGGTGGCCGGCGGCGCGGCGGCGTCGGCCAGGCCCCAGGGCGAGGGGAAGGAATCGGACAAAGCGGCTGCGGCGGCGCCCACGGACGAAGCGGCACCGGCGGACCAGCTCACGCCCCAGCAGCGCCAGGAGCTGCTGACGCAGCTCAAGTCGCTTCAGGCGAAGCTGGCCGAGGTGCAGGGCGAGCGGCCGCTGATCCTGCCCAGCGTGGACGGGCAGGCGGTGGCATCGGTGGTGGCCGACTGGACCGGCATCCCCGTCGGCCGGATGGTCAAGAACGAAATCGACGCGGTGCTGAAGCTGGCCGACACACTGGAGCAGCGCGTGATCGGGCAGCGGCACGCCCTGGAGACGATCGCGCGGCGAATCCAGACCTCCCGCGCGGCGATGGACAATCCCTCCCGCCCCATCGGCGTGTTCATGCTGGTGGGTCCCAGCGGCGTGGGCAAGACGGAAACGGCGCTGGCGCTGGCCGAGGTGCTCTACGGCGGCGAGCAGAACCTGATCACCATCAACATGAGCGAATTCCAGGAGGCGCACACGGTCTCGACGCTCAAGGGCGCGCCCCCGGGATACGTCGGCTACGGCGAAGGCGGCGTGCTGACCGAGGCCGTCCGCCGCCGCCCCTACAGCGTCGTCCTCCTGGACGAGGTGGAGAAGGCGCACAAGGATGTGCACGAAATCTTCTTCCAGGTCTTCGACAAGGGGTGGATGGAGGACGGCGAGGGCCGGGAGATCGACTTCAAGAACACCATCATCCTGCTGACCAGCAACGTGGGGACGGAGCTGATCATGAACATGTGCAGGGACCCGGAACTGATGCCTCCCCCCGAGGGCATCGCCAGAGCGCTGCGCGAACCGCTGCTGAAGGTGTTTCCGGCCGCCCTGCTGGGGCGGCTGGTGGTCGTGCCCTATTACCCGATCAGCGACAAGGTGCTCCAGCTCATCATCAAACTCCAGCTCAGCCGCATCGAGAAGCGGCTGGCGGCCAACCACCGGGTTCCCTTCAGCTACGACCCCGAGGTGATCAACCTCATCAGCAGCCGCTGCACGGAAGTAGAGAGCGGCGCGCGGGCGGTGGACGCAATCCTGACGCACACGCTGCTGCCGGAGATCAGCCGCACCTTCCTGACCCGGCTGATGGAAGGCGCGGCCATCCGCCGCGTCCACGTCGGCGCAGCCGACGGACAGTTCACATATTCGTTCGACTGATGTGCCGCGCCGCCCCTGCGCGGGCGGCGACGGCGATGCGGAGATCTGCCCATGGGCGCTGCGACACAAACCTACCGTCAGGTCGCCATCGGTTCCTCGCTGGGCGACGACGTCCTTCTGTTCAGACGGGCCACGGTCATCGAACAGCTCGGCCGGCCCTTCCACATCGAGGTGGACGTGCTCAGCGAGAACCCTGACATCCCCTTCAAGGACATTGTCGGCCACAACGCCACCATCCGGCTGACGCAGCGGGACGGCAACACGCGCTATTTCAACGGGTTCGTGACGCGCTTCATCCACACCGGAGGCACCTCGAAGGTGGCCCACTACCGCATGACGCTCAGTCCCTGGCTGTGGTACCTGACGCGCATCGCCGACTGCCGCATCTTTCAGGACAAGTCGGTGAAGGACATTATCATGGAGGTCTTCCGCGGGCGCGGCTTCTCCGATTTCTCCGACGCCCTCAAGTCGACCTACAAGCCGCGCACCTACTGTGTGCAGTACCGCGAGACCGACTTCAACTTCGTCAGCCGGCTCATGGAGGAGGAGGGAATCTACTACTACTTCGAGCACCGGGACGGCAAGCACATACTGGTGCTGGCCGACGGCTACGGCTCGCACGAGCCGTATCCCGGGTACGCGACCTTCCCGTATTATCCGCCGACCGACCAGGTGCGGGATCAGGAATACGTCTCGGAATGGGCGGTGGAACAGGAGATCCAGCCCGGCGTCTACTCGCACACGGACTACAACTTCGAGAAGCCCACGCAGCCCATGCTGGCGCTGGCCGAGCGGATCAGGGAGCACGCGGTGCCGAGATTCGAGGTCTACGACTATCCCGGCGGTTACCTGGAGCAACCCGACGGCGAGACCATCAGCAGGATCCGCCTCGAGGAGTACCAGTGCAACCACGAGATCGTGCGGGCGCGGTGCGACCTGCGCGGCGCCTGTGTGGGATATACCTTCACACTGGAGGGCTTCCCGCGCGAGTCGCAGAACAAGGAACACCTGATCACCAGCGCGGTGTACCAGATCGAGTCCGACGAGTACGCCTCGAGCGTGGACGGCGAGCCGGGTGCGCCCATCTACACCTGCTCGTTTACCGCGATCCTGGCCAGTCAGCAGTTTCGTCCTCGCCGCCTCACGCCCAAGCCGCGCATCCACGGCATCCAGACCGCCTTCGTGACCGGGCCGGAGGGCGAGGAAATCCACACCGACCAGCACGCCCGCGTCAAGGTCAAGTTCCACTGGGACCATTCGGGCAAGACGGACGACACCACCTCCTGCTGGGTGCGCGTTTCCCAGGGACTCGCCGGCGCGGGCTGGGGCATGCTATATCTGCCGCGCGTCGGCCAGGAGGTCATTGTTGACTTCCTGGAGGGCGACCCCGACCAGCCCCTGATCGTCGGCCGGGTGTACAACGGCGACTGCAAGCCGCCCTATGAGCTGCCGGCCAACAAGACGCTGCTCACCCTCAAGTCCAATTCAACCAAAGGCGGCGGCGGGTTCAACGAAATCCGCTTCGACGACATGAAGGATCAGGAACAGATCTTCATCCACGCCCAGCGCGACCAGCACATCCGCGTCAGGCGCAACGTTCATGAGACCATCGCCAACAACCGTCACCTGATCATCCAGAACGACCAGTTCGAGCGCGTGGGCAACGACCGCCACGAGATCGTCGACAACGATCACAAGGAACAGATCGGCAACCACCGCAGCCTCAAGGTCGGCGGCGACGAGCGGAAGGAGGTCGTGGGAAAACAGTCGCTGAAGGTCGGCGGCGACGTGGGCGAAGAGTTCGGCGGCAATCATTCCGAGATCACCGGCGGCGACTACTACCTCAAGGCCAGCAACATCTGCATCGAGGCCGAGGACAACATCACCATCAAGGTGGGCTCGAGCTTCATCGCCATTGAGTCCGACAGCATCACCATCAGCTCCCAGACCATCGACGTCGAGGCCGCAGCGACCCTCACGCTGAAGGGAACCCAGAAGGTGATGGTGGACGGACCGGCCCAGGTGGAGGTCTCGGCCGGGCAGTGCACCGTCTCGGCCAGCGGCAACCTGACGCTGAAAGGCGCGGCGGTCATGATCAACTGAGCGGAAAGGCAACAAGCCATGGCCAGCCCGAAAGATGGAAAAGCCGTTTCTCTGGACGCGCCGCTGGAGCCGGAGCAGGCCGCCGAGGCCATCACCGCCGATCCGGGCGCCTCGGCCGCCCTGGCCGCCGAAGAACGCCGGGCGGCCGAGGCCGAGCTGGATTCCTCCGGCGTCCAGGCCGCCTCCGCCGAGCAGCGCGAGGCCGGCGAGACGCAGCAGCTTACCTGGATCAGCATCGACCTGAAGGACACCCAGGGCCGTCCGATCCCGCACGAGCCTTACCGCATCAAGCTGTCGGACGGCACCTATCGCGAGGGCAGCCTCGACGATCAGGGCTTCGCCAGGATCGAGGGCATTCCGCCCGGAGAGTGCCAGATCACCTATCCGCGGCTGCACCGCGCCGAATGGCGGCGCGCTTAGAGGACGATCACCATGGCGCGAAACCACCGATGCCAGGGAAGCGACCACATCAGCAAGCTGACGGCCGACGCCGGCTTTCAGGACTGGCAGACCATCTGGAATGCCAATCCCACGCTTCAGCAGCGCCGGGCCAACCCCAACATTCTGTTCAAGGGCGACCGCTACTCGGCCGGCGACACCGTCCGCATCCCCGACAGCGAGTCGCGCATCGAGACGGGAGGGACTGGCTCGCACCATCCCTTCGTGGTTGAAGACAACAGGCTCTTCCTTCGCATCCGCATACTCAAGGACGACTTCACCGCCGTCACCAACGCCAGCTACACCCTGACGGTGGATGGAGCACCGGCGCCCTTCGAGGGACAGACCGACGCCAACGGACAGCTCGAGCACGAAATCCCCCGCACGGCGCAGAGCGGGCAGCTCGTGGTGCGCGTGCCGGGCGATCAGACCGATGCGGCTTCGCCGCCGCCCGCCGCCGACGCTTCCGCGCCGCCGAGCCCTCCGCCCCCGCCCGGCAGTCCGCCGCTGCGCGGGCCGGTGCCGGTGTCCTGGAACCTTCAGATCGGGGCCCTCAACCCAATCATGGAAAACGCCCCCGACCGCTGGTGCATCTCGGGCGTGCAGCAGCGCCTGAACAACCTGGCGCTGAACACGGGACCCATCGACGGCATCAAGGGCCCCAATACCGAGGCAGCCATCCGGGAGTTCCAGCGCATATTCGGTCTGGATGTCGACGGCAAGCCCGGACAGCTTCAGACGCAGCCGAAGCTCCAGGAGGTGCATGACAGGCCCGACAGCGTGCTGGGCCCCATGCCTCCTCCTCCGCCCGCCAGCGGCTGAGGCGGCTGTGCCCGTGGACGATCCGAGTTCCTGTAACGACGGATGATATATGCCTGCCGACCCCACACAGACGGTTCCTCCTTCGCAGCACCTGCCCACCACGCCCGGCGACATTGGGCACGTTGCCCCCGACTTCAGCAATCGCCGGCACTTCAACACCCTGGTGATCCGGCCGGAGCTGCGCATCTCGCTGCGCCTGGGGCGGTTCAACGACCTGTGCCCCGACGCCGTTTCCACGCCGCGCGGCCGCCAACAGCGGCTCCAGCTCCTGGGCTATCTTTACGAGCCGTTCAACAGTCCCAATCTCGCCAGCGCCCTGAACACCGTCTTCCAGTGGTATACCGGCGAGCTGGGCAGGACCGAGGCCGATCTGGAGGCGGAACTGGAAAGCGGCATTGTCGAGAACGGCCGCCTCCCGGCTCCCGGCGAGTTCGCCAAAGTGTTCTTCCCCGGGGGCTTCTGCATCAACGCAAACAACCTCAACGAGGCACTGGGTTCGCCCACCGGGCATCCGGCGGGGACCAGGCACGTCAAGTTCCGCACGGAGCAGGCGGTCTGGGACAACAACGAGTTGCTGGGCTGCATTCCCCTGATCGCCACCGTCGAGCGGCGGTCGCAGGACGACCTCCAGTGGAGGCCGGTCGAGGGCGCCGTGGTGCACCTTCAGCTCCTGCCTCCCGACGACCTGCCCGACGATCAAAAGCCTCCGCCCATGCGCAACACCAACCTCACGCCGGCGCCCCCGTCGCCCCCCAGCAACCCCAACACCTACGTGACGACGCGCATTGCCAATCCGCCCGGCGTCACGGCGGTGGCCAACGATCCCCAGGTCGACAACTGCCACCGCAATTTCGGCGGCAAGCGCGGCTTCGGCAACGTCAGCGACGGCAGCGATGTGGCCCATGCCGGCCGCGAGCGCATCTTCAAGATCTCGGCTCAGCCGGGTTTCCACACGGCGCATCCCACGCGTCCGCTGGAGCACGCGGAGTACAACGTGCCGCAACAGGTTACGCCCGCCGGCACGCAGCACGCCCACAGCGTCAAGGCGACGACCAACGCCGAGGGCGAGGCGGGGTTCATCTTCACCCCCTCCCGCATCGGCGGCGACCGCTACAAGCTGCGCGCCTACGTCGGCCCGCCCACGCTTCCCAGCGACGGCACCGACATCCGCGCCGTCTCCGTCGACACCGGCACGTTCGTCGTCTGGCGCCGCATCCGCTTCGCCAAATACCTGGTCTGGGACTACCCTTCCGGTTATACCCAGCCCTCGGGCCCTCCGCCGCCGACCGACACCAGCACCTGGACGCGCCGTCAGGAACTGGATTTCCGCGTGCGCAACATGGGCAGCATCAACCTCAACAACGTTGCCTTCGAATTCCAGAAGGCCTACTGCCATGTGACCGTTGAGACCACCGCGGCGCGCACGCTCATCACCTCCGCCCAGTGGACCGCCGCCCGCAACCACGCCGTTGCCAATTTCGCCACCGTGGCCACCTTCATCGCCAACGTGGCCAATCTGCCGACCAACATCGACCTCAACGCGATGTTCCCGGCCACGCGGTTTACCGACAACCCCTCGATCTTCCGCGTGGCCGACCGGGCGACCTACAACGCCAACAAGGGCTCGGCGTTCCCGACGATGTCGGCCGCCGTCTACAACAACTCGGTCGGCAACCTGGTGCGCGGCTTCCTCAACGCCTTCATGCACTTCTTCACGCGCGATGCGCTTCCCTTCGTCGTGATCCAGTCGCCTTTCGGCGATTCCATCACCTTCAACGGCGTCGACCCCACTGGCGGCGGCGGCGCCTTCACCCGGTACATCACCACCAGCGGCGAGGCCACCTGCTGCCGCGGCTGCTATCTGTGGTGGGGCTCGGCCTTCTACAACGTCTTCGCCTATCCGGGAGGAGTTGATCACAACACCGTTCACGAGGCCGGCCACTGCCATTTCGGCGCCCATCAGTTCACCGGACGCGACTCCAGCGGCGCGCCCGCCGGAGCGGCTGCCATGCTCCCCGATCACGACCAGCACGACTTCTGCGTCATGGGCTACCTCCAGTGCCAGGGCGATTTCTGCGGCCGATGCCTCCTGAAACTCCGCGGCTGGGACGCGCTGGCGGTCCCGGCCAACTGAGGACTTATCATGAAGGTGCAACTGCGGCTCAGGCAGACGAGCCTGTTCATCAACGAGACCACTTCCGGCGTCATCACCGTCACCAACGACGCCGACCGCGTCACCATCGCGCGCGATCCGCTGGCAAGCTCCTCCAGTCCCGTTCTTCGCGTCACCGAGCTCAAGGAGAACACCTTCCGCGACTTCACCGCCGTCTCGCGCCTGGTCGCCTGCGATCACCACTACAACCCGGCCGTGCAGGGCGACCCGGCGCGCCATTTCAAGCCCAACGAGGTCGTGGAACTGCCCATCGACCTGACCCAGTGGATCGGAACCCTGGCCGCGGGCCGCTATACAGTTCAGGCGCTGCTGGTGGAGGGCGGGCAGATCATCGCCCGCAGCGAGGCGATCGACCTGCAGGTCCGCGACGATGCTTTTGGCTGGATGCAGACGCAGCCGCCCTCCAGCGGCATCATGCCCGTCTGGTATGCCGCCTGCACCCACATGGCCGCCGACGGCGGCACCACGGTCATGTTGCGGGGCTTCAAGTTCGAGCATTGCGCGATGCTGGAGCGGAGCATCCGTGTCGCCCAGACCAGACGCCCCGTTTACCCCGTCATCTCCGTCCCCCTCAATGGCATGTTCGTCCAGGGCCACTGGATCGGGTGGCTCGAAGATGACGCTCTGGTGTGCGCTTATCTGGGCGAGGATGCAGTCATCCATCCCCCGCGCCGCGTCAAAGCCCAGCTCGCCAATGCCATGCTCATGCAGCCCCTTTTTCACGACCGGGCGCTGCAACTGGGACCCGCCGACGGCATGGCCGCCGTCCTTTCCGCCATCGACCGCAAACCCGTTCTGCATGCGGTGTGGCTGGGGGCCGATGGACGGGGCGTTCGCGAGCAGGACATCGCCGTTCCCGAGGGCGCTGTGGTGTGGACCCAGACCGCCTTCCTGAGCAACGGCGTCCGCCGCGTGTTGTGGATCGGACGCTTTCCCGAGGAACTGCGACTGCACATGGTCACCTGGCCGATCGGCGGTCCGATGCAGGTGAAGGCCGCGGCCCTGACCTGGAAAGGTCACTTCATCGGCGCCGCGGCGCGCCTCGACCCGCAGAACACCCTGCACGGCGCCGTCCTGACCTGGACGACCGGCGCCAGCGCACTTCCCCAGCCCACGCTCCAGACATGGCGCGTCGACGCTGCGGGCCAGGCGACGGCCGCCGCTTCCACCACGCTCAACTGGCCGGCCGCCGTTCCCATCGACGCCTGCCGCATGCGTGTCAGCGACGACGGTCAACCATGGGGACTGCTGCGGCGCCCCAGGGCGGGCTGGTCACTGTTCGATCCCAGCGGCGCCGTCCGCGTTGCGGTATCCGGCGACACGGCCGATATCGTCTTCGACGAGGACCAGGCGCTGATCCAGCGAAGCGATAATGTTCGGGGCCTCCAGTGGTCGCACGTGGATGCGACGCCTTATCCTGTCTGGTAACCAGCGGAGCCTTGCCATGTCCATGGCCGCAAGAGTTGGCGATATGCACACCTGTCCGATGGTCGATCCCGGACCCAAGCCTCACGTGGGTGGACCGATCCTGCCGCCCGGATGCCCGACGGTTTTGATCGGCGGTATGCCCGCCGCGCGGGTCGGCGACATGTGCACTTGCGTCGGTCCGCCCGACGCCATCGCCAAAGGCTCCGGAACGGTTCTGATCGGCGGCATGCCCGCGGCGCGGATGGGCGATTCCACCCTCCACGGCGGGGTGATCGCGGCAGGCTGTGCCACCGTCATCATCGGCGGATAATGCGCTCCGCGGCACGCGGCCCGTCGCCGCCTCTCCCGCGGGTGTGCTGGAAAACCCCACACCCGCACATACAATGGAGGCCCGATTCGCAGCCATGGATTCCACCTCTATCAAAGATGCGCCGGCCCATATCCCCGACGGCTATCTGCCGGTTGCGGTCAGCGCCGATCAGGCTGCCGCTCCCCTGCGCCTCTGCGTCCTGGTTCGCGCCCGGCCGGAGCCCGTCTCAGGCCGGCTCGTCCTCCTGCGCGACCTCATGGATGCGCAGGTCTACCTGGGCTGCATCACCGACGCCGCCGGCCGTGTCCTTCAGTGGGTGGAGCTCTGGGTGCAGAACGCCTCCGCTCTGGCCGGCTCGCCCGCGGCCCAGCACCAGGCCCTGACCAATACCTGGCTCGATGAACGCTGGCGGCGGCACGTGGAGGCCTTCGACCGTCTGGCCCCCGGCACGATCATCCGCACGGGGTGGGAGACTGCCAATCCGCCGCCGGTGTTCCTCGACGCCGAGACGCGCCAGCCCCTGCATCCGCTTGACGATTCGGGCAAGCCCTGGCAGCTCTGCCGCGACGATGCCCTCCTGAAGGCCAGGGGCCTTCCGCCCTACAGCACCTGCCTGCACCGCTATCTGTATGTGGAGGGCACCGACGGACCTTTTGTGATCGCCACCGCCGATGCTCCGGCCAACGACAACACCAGGCCGCTGAGCGAACTCACCGGCGCCCGCGACGATCTGGTGCCGTTAAACCCTTCCGGCAGTTACATGCTGGTGCGCGCCTACAGCCCCATCAGCTACGAGAACTTCGTCGACTTCGTCGCCGGCGGCGTCTCCACCGGCATCAGTCACGGATCCTCGGCGCTTCACCTGCGCCGCGATGCGCCCACCGACGATGCCCCCGGGGCACTGGCCTCCGAAGGATGGCTGTATCTGGGCAAACACGGCCGCAGCGGCCGGCTGCTGGAGGCCCTTCACCTCAAACTCCGCGCTCTGACCGACGCCGTCCTGGCCGTGCGGCACGTCGTGCAGACGCATCAGGTGCCGCTGCTGAACCTGACGGCCGACAGCTTCCAGGTGCGTCTGGCCGATACCGGCAGCGGGCTGCCCACGCTGTGGACGGGCCGCGCCGTTCTGGTCGATCCCGGCGATGCCGTGGAGTTTCGCATCGAGGGCGTCGCCCACTGTTTCGCGCCGGCCCGCCCGTCGGGATCGTCGATCTACAGGCCGGAAATGGCCTCCTCGCCATCGCGCGGACGCTGCTCGCTCCGGATCCGCCAGGTGCTTGCCGTCGGCGGCGGGGCGAGCATCATCGAGGGCACTTTCATCACCCAGGAACGCCTGGTGGCGGCCGCCAACGATCTGCTGTGGTTGCGGCTGATCCTGCCGGCCGGTCCGGTCAATCTCTATGCCCGCATGGAGGCGCAGACGGCGCTGGCTTCGGGCGAGTGCCGCTTCCGCACGGTGCAGCAGCATTTCGAACCGCCCGTGGGCGAACAGCTCAAGGCCGCCGCGGGTGTGCCGCTGAATAACGCCCTGTTCGAGATCGTCCCGCAGCTCAGCACCCCCTGCGACCTGTACTCGCTGGCGGTTCTGGCGGTGCGCACGCTGCTGGTCGGACCGCATTCGAGCCTGCCCGTCGCCCTCGACGAGATGCTCAGCCTGGCGCGTCAGGTGGCCGTCGAGCACGACCCGGCGGTGCCGCTGGCCCAGCGCATCGGCGCCATTTTCGAGCGCGATGCGCGATGGGTGGCCTCGCTGGGTCCGCAGCACCTGGTGGCCGAGCAGACTGCGCCCCAGGAGGCGTTCGATCTGATCCCGCCGGAGGTCTGGTGGGATGTGCTGGGGTGCGTGGTGCGGATGTTTCCGGGGATCGGCCCCGACAGCGTCTGCGCGGATTATTCCGACGCGCCCGCCGCCGCGCTGCATAAAGTATTCGATGATACCGCGGCCCGGCTCGAGTGGCTGCTGCTGCGCACGCGCAGCCTGATCGTCATCGACTGGCGCGCCAACCGCGAGATTCACGCCGTCATCCGCGGATACCTTGCCCGCACGGCGCCCGGCGCGGCCGGGGCGCCGCTGGCAGCGCGGTGATGCTGCGGACATTTTCAAGGCACAAGGAGAGACGCCATGGTCAAGAGTCTGAATGGAATGGTCAAAGCGCTGCTGCCGCTGATGGCGCTGGCATGGGCGACGGGATGCGCGACGCGGCCGGAGATGGCCCCTCGCGACATTCGTGTCACCGTGGATGACTCGCTGCGCAGCCCTGACGGACGGCTGGCGTCCGTGCAGGTGGATTTGATCGCGGTCAATCCGACCGAGTATCCGCGCTGGACCAGCGTGGGCGTCGATGAGTACTGGGGGCCGCCGGCTCATCAGCTCCAGAGCGCCCAGGACCGGTACGTCATGACCTTCGACTACCAGGAGAACGTCGCCACCAAGGTGATGCGCAAGACCGATCCCCTCTGGACCCAGTGGAAAAACAAGGGAGCCATGGACCTGGTGGCAATCGCGCGCATTCCCGGCATCTCCCAGACGGGCGGTGTTGGTCAACAGGACACGCGACGGCTCATCCTGCCGCTGGACAAGCGCCGCTGGGCCGACCTGGGCGAACTGCGCATTCAGGTCTCCCGCAGCGGCATCACAAGCCTGAGCCAGCCCGGACCGGAGCCCAAACGCTGAACGCCCGAAAGGCACCGGATGAAGGTCTTCGGCGGCTACGAGGTGGCGATTGAGTTGTCGCGCACGCCGTTTGGCGCGGTTTACAGTGCGAAACCTGCCGGCGCGCAAGGTCGGCCCGAGTTTCTCGTCAAGACCTTCAATCCCGAGGGACTGCCCGAGGATCGGCTTGCCGGCGACCCCCAGATTGCCGAGTTCCTTGAACGCGCCGAAGTCCAGCGCAAGGCCGCCCAGCCCCCCAGCACTCACTGGGCGCCCATCCTCGAAACCGGCATCGCACCCGAAGGCGCCTTCTACGTCAGCCGCTTTTATCCCAGCTCGGCCCACCGTCTGTTCCTGGGAAAGGTGCGGCTGGACGCGGCCATGCTCCACGCCATCGCCTCCGGCGTGGTCGAAGGTCTCGATGAGCTGAAACGCGCCTGCGGACAATCGCACGGCAACCTCCGCACGACCACCGTACTTCTCTCACGCCCGGACCGCGGCGGATCGACCCAGGTCGCGCTGGCCGAGCCACTCACCGCCGCCTCCGCCCGCGGCGGCGAGGCCGAGGACCTCCGCGCTCTCGGCGAGCTGATCTTCCAGCTCGTCACCCACCGGAACTTCTCGGCTGTTGGCGGCTGGCCGATCCAGGATGGCCCCGAATGGCGAAACCTCGGGCGCCGCGGTCAGGCGTGGCGCGAGCTGTGCAATCGGCTCGTCGATCCGGCGCCACGCGAGCCCCTGACGCTCGATGGCGTGCGCCGCGACCTCCGCGAGCTGCGCATCCGCCGCAGCCCCGTCTCGCCCCTGGCCGTCGCCGCCGTCCTGGTGCTGCTCCTGCTGGCCAGCGGCATCGTCGCCTTCCTCCAGTACAACCGCTGGGCCGCCGACTGGCGCCAGTACTGCGACGCCTACGCCAACTGGTTCCGCTGCTTCGACACCGGCCGCGACGAGCCGGTCTTCACCGACGCCCGGACGCGGATGAAGGAAGATCCGTATCTGCTGCAGCACGTGCTGACCCCCGTCGGCTCGGCCGCCGATATCATCTTCTCGCCGCGCGAGCGGTTCGGCGACCGTACTATACCCCTGGTGGAACAGGGGCGGCACGTCCCCCTGAGCTTCGAGGCCGCCCGCCACACCCGCCAGGCCCTGGAGGTGGTGCGGCAGGTGCAGCGGGCGTTCGAGCCCGACGTCTGGCCCGCCCTTCAGCAGGTCATCCGCTTTGAAGCCCTCTGCCGCCAGCGGCAGTGGACCGCCGCGGCCGACCGCCTCGCCCGACTGGCCCACCCTCTGGCGCAGTCCGACCCCCAGTCGTTTGCCGCCGCCGTCTGCGACATCGTCGGCGTCGCTCCGGCGCTCTCCCAGTTGCAGTCGCTGTCCGATCGCATCCAGCAGCATGCCGCCGTGCTGGAGCGAACCGGCGATGCGGTCCTGGTGCAATACCCCCAGTTCGCCGAATCGCGGACCCGCTCCGCGGAAGGCGACGATCCGCTGGCAGCGCTCATCGCCCGCCTCGGCGAGGTCGAGCAGCTTGGCCAGAAACTGGTCGCGTTTGTCAGCGGCCCGCAGTACGCCGCTACCGACCGCGCCCTGTTCGAAAAGCGCAGCGAGGTTCACACGCGCACCGGCATGGATCTTGGCCAGCGCATGGAGGGATGGCTCCTGGAGGTCGTCAAGTATCCTCTGGACACAACGCCCGATCCCAGGCAGACGTGGGATGCGCCGGCGCGGCTCGCCCGCCTTCAGTCCCAGACCGCCCGCCTTCGCAAGATCCACGCCGATAACGCGAAGCTCCCCGCCGATGCTCTTCCCCCTCTCCTGGCCCGCGTCGACGCCCTGGCCGCCCGTCTGGCGGAGCTGACCAACCTTACCGCCATGCCCTGGAACGCCGAGTCCCGCCCGCGCATCGAGAACGCTCAGGTGCAGATCAACCTTGAACTGGCCCGGCTGGATGGAGAAGTGCGCAGCGCCATCGAGGATGCCGACCGCTGGCTCAGGGAACAGGCGGCCGCCGAACAGCTTGATTTCCAGGAAGCGCTGTCCCTGCTTCAGGCCCGCAAGCTCGCAGTCGGCATCGACTCGCCGCCTCCCGAGCTTGAGCGGCTATGGCAGCAGGCGCGCGACCAGATCGCCAAATCAGCCACCAGCCGGCAGGACCTGCCCGCTGTTCGCTCCAGACTCGATCAGGCACATGCCACATTCGTCAAGCTCGTCGAGGAACTGCCGCCGCCCCCCGACTTCCCGCCGCAACGTGCCTGGAATACGCAGGTGGCGGCCATCTTCCGAGGCCAGGCGGACGCCCGACGCTTGAGCATGCTCCAGGAGGCGGCGGCCGCGCTGCGGCTTGCCGACGGCATGCCCGTGCGCGACGCCGCCTTCGAGGCGGCCTGGCGCAGCCTGCGCGACCAGTACGCCGCCTGGGCGGCCGGCGCCGTCGATTTCATCCACCAGCTCAACGTCGTCGAGGACCTGCTCGACTTGGCCTATGGAAGCGATGAGGAGCCGACCGGCGCGCGGAGCATCGCCGCGATCGTCGGGCGCTTTGAACCAACGCTCAAGGACCAGGAGGTGCGCAAGGCGGTGGCGGCCATCATCGATCGCGTGAACCAGTTGAAGGCCGCCGAGGGTTCCTCCAACCGCAACGAGCTGGAGAAGCTGGCCGCCTCCAGCCCCCATCCGGAAGTGGCCCGGGCCGCCTGGCGCCGGCTGCGGCAGCTTACGCCCGCGTGGCCCGCGTCGGCCGATGAGCTGCGCCGCGAAGCGGCCCTGCACAGGCGGCTGAATACGGCGCTGGAACTCATCCGCGTCGCCGAGCGCCGCAAGCAGGTGCTTGCCGAGGTCGCCGCCGCCGGCGAAGCGAGCCTGCGAACCGCGCTGGCCGCCGCCGCCGATGAGGCGGGCGTCGCCCAGGCCTTCGCGGCCGCCCTCGAGGTCAAGGAGGCGCTGGGCGTCGGACGCGCCGGCCAGCTTACCGCCGCCGAGATGGACCAGCTCCAGCTCGACCCGCGGCTGAGATACAACTACTTCCTGTACCGCTGGCGAACATCCGTCGCGGCGCTGAGCAGCCTGGACGATGCGGCGGCGAAGAAGCGGATCGAGCAGATCATCGCCGAGTTGCCGGCGGGCTCCTCTCCTCCGGCGCAGCAGCAGCTCGCACAGCGCCTCGACGAGCTGCTCAAGGACTCCGGCGCCGACGCGGGGCCTCCCGCCGACGCCGGACCGGCCGCCTCCCCGTTGCGCAACATGGTCGCCTGGCAGCCCGCCGGCGGACCCAACCCCATGCTCTTCACCTGGGAATACCAGGGCCGGCGGCATTCGCTGGTCTTCCACCGCATCGACCCCTCGCCCGGCGAACCGTCCACCGTCGCCGGTCCGTTCTATCTCAGTGCCACCGAAATCAGCGTGGGACTGTTTCGCGACGTCATGCTGGCGGCCGGGCGCAGCCGCGCCGACATGGGACTGCCGGACACACGGCCGGAAGACACCAACTTCCCGCGGGTGTGGCGGCTGGCCGATGGCGGCATCGACGTCAACGACTACTGGCTGCCGCGTGACCCGCAATACGATCCGTACCCCCCGGCGCTGCACGCGGGCAGCACCAGCGACCGCCGGGATCCCCGCCGCCTGCTGAAGGATCCGCAGGGCAATCCCTCGCCCGATCATCCGATGCAGTATCTGCCGGCGCATTCGGCCATGACCTTCGCCGCCATGCTGGGCTGCCGGCTGCCCACCAGCGAGGAGTGGCGGCGGGCTCTGCCGCTGGCCCGCGACACGCCCAATCTGCGCGACGCCACCTGGCAAATTCAGCGCCAGTGGATCGCCGAACAGCGGGCGGCGCGCCGCACCCGCGCACCCTACCCGGACGCGGGCATGTTCATCCCCGCCGGAGTTGCCGGTCTGCCCCAGGAGGACAAAGCCACCGTCTGGACGGCCGCTCCCCCATTGGCGCCGGCCATAAGTTTCGCCCCCGACGATGGGGCGCTGTGGTTCCGTCCCGTCGGCGACGGGCAGGACTTTGCCCATCTTGTGGGAAATGTCGCCGAGTTCGTCTGGGACGACCTGGACCGCTGGGACAAGCTCCCCGGCCGCACCGTCGACGACATTCGGGCCATGGTCAAGGCCGGCTCCGCCAGCCTGTTTGTGGTTGGAGGATCCGCCATCTCCGCGCCCCAGATCGGCATCGACCGCCAGAGCGTGGAGCCTTTCCGTGCCCTCAATGCCTATGCCGACGTCGGTTTTCGCCTGGCGTTCGCGGCCGGCAAGCGGTCGCTCCACGACAGGCTCAAGGAGCTTTTCGCCGAGCAGCGCTATGTCCTTCCCCAGACATGAGCATCCCCTGCTTGTCATCGCCGCGCCGGCCCTGCTGGCCATCGCCCTCTACGCCGTGACCCTTTGGGGCACCTTCGTCTACGACGACCACACGATCGTCCTCAACGACCCCCGCGTGACGCAGCCGGGGATGTGGCCGCGGCTCCTGCGCGAACGCTACCTGCCGGTTGCCGCCGACAGCCTCTGGCGCCCGGTCGCCAGCCTCAGCTACGTGCTTCAGTACAGGCTGCACCGCGATCTTGCCTGGCCATACCACGCCGTCAACATCCTGCTCCACGCCGCCGTCTCCGCGGCTGTGGCGGAGCTGGCCCGCCGCTGGACCGCCGACCCCCGCGCCGCGCTCATCGCTGGCCTGCTGTTCGCGGCCCATCCGGTGCATGTCGAGGCGGTGGCTCCGGTGGTCGGCCGCGCCGAGACCCTCTGCGCCCTGGGCGCTGTGGGGGCGCTGGTCCTGGCGGCCAGGCGACCCATGACCATCGCCCGCGCTCTGGCCATCACCGCTTGTTTCGTGGTCTCGCTTCTCAGCAAGGAACATGGCGTGCTGGTGCCGGCACTGCTGGCCGCGTGGTTCATCATCATGCGATTCGTTGCACGGGAGGCGATCCCCGCCGACGAAGGCGAGAAACGCGCGCTGGCTGTGGGCGCTGCCCTGCTGTGCCTGGCAACGCTGGCCTACGTGAGCTATCGCGAGCGGTTCACCATGCAACTGCTCTGGGACCACTACCACCTGCGCTGGACGGTGAACCCCATTGTCCGCGCCGAGGGCATCGACCGGGCGCTGATTCCGCTCAGCGTGCTGGGCCGTTACACGGCGCTGCTGGCGTTCCCCGCCCGCCTCTCGCCGGACTACGGGGCGGCCGTCACCGACTACCGCTTCCGCTGGGACGATCCCTACGGCTATCTGGGAGCGGCTGCCATCGCCCTCTGGGGCGCCGCGGTCGTTATCAGCATCCGGCGACGCTGGACGCTGACATGCTTGTGTCTGATCTGTGCCGCCATCTGCTATTCGCTTATCAGCAATTTCCTCTACCTCATCGGCACCATCATGGGCGAGCGGCTGATCTACCTGATGTCCGTGTTCCCGCTCATTCTGCTGGCCGCCGCTGTGGCACGCCTGCGGAAGGGCGCGCTGGTGGTATTGCTGGCGATCGTGCTGGGGCTGATGTCGCTACGCACCGTCACCTACGCCTGGCGATGGAACGATGCGCTGCGATTGTTCAGCCTGTGCCGCATGGAAAACCCGCGGTCGGTGTACCTGCGCGTGCTGGAGGCCGAGGAGCTGCTGCTTCGCGGCGACGCCGAGGCCGCCGAGCGCGTTTTGGCGCCGGGGCGGCAGATGGTCCCCGAGTCGCAGAACGTGTGGGCCATGTCGGCCCGCGCGGCGAAAATGCGCGGCCGCGATGAGGAAGCGCAGCAGTTCGGCGCACGCGCTGCCGACCTGGAGTTCAACCCGCCGCATGTCCGGCGAGCGCGGCCGCGAACCCCTTAGGTCGGGGCGATGCCTCGCTCCCGCGCATGCACTGCGTTGCCGGCGCCTTCGAGCATCTTCGATCGCCCCGCCGACTGCGGCCGCCCTCTGGATTGTCTCCGTCCGATCATGTAAGCAATCGCCATGAACACGAGCTTCTCCTGGCCACTGCTGGCCCAAGCGCCGGCCGAACCGCCGGTGCCCGACACGCGGCCGGCGCCGCCCGGCGCGGACGGCGTGCTCGATCTGGATCAGTTTTCCGAACTGGTGGAACAGTTTGTCGGCACCACCTTCAGGGACACGCCCCTGCTGGGGTGGGTTCTTCTGCTACTGGCCATTTTCGCCGGCGTGGTGGCGGGGCGCCTGGTCCAGTTTATGGTCAGACGCCTGGCCAACCGTCTGGAGAGCCGCGGCTGGGCCGTGCGGGCGCTGTTCTTTCAGAGCCTCGCCGGCCCGGCGAACCTGGCGATCACGACGCTGGGCATTGCCGTCGGTCTGGCGTCGATCGTGCTTTCGGGCGCGCTGCGTTCCGGCGTTCGCCAGGCCATAGCCTTCCTCTTCGTTCTGGCCCTGGGCTGGTTCATCTTCAACCTGGTCGATCTGGTCGACCTGCTTCTGCGCCGATTGACCAGCCGCACCCAGTCGAAGCTCGACGAACAGATCACTCCCCTGATCCGCAAGACCCTGCGCCTGTTCGTGGTCATCGTCTTCGGTCTGTTCGTCGCCCAGAACATTTTCGGCGCCAACATCAGCGCCTGGCTGGCCGGCCTGGGCATCGCCGGCCTGGCCGTCTCCCTGGCCGCGCAGGACTCGATCAAGAACCTTTTCGGCTCGATAACGATCTTCCTCGATCGCCCCTTTGCCGTCGGCGATATCATCACGTTTTCCGGTCAGACCGGCACCGTCGAAGAGATCGGCTTCCGCTCCACCCGCCTGCGCATCTTCAACGGGCATGTGGTGACCATCCCCAACTCGCGCATCGTCGACAGCGACGTGGAGAACATCAGCCGCCGTCCCAGCATCCGTCGTCTCCTGAACGTGACCATCACCTACGACACACCGCCGGCCAAGGTGCGCCGGGCGGTGGAGATCATCCGCCAGATTCTGGCCGATCCGGAGATTGCCTCGGCCTTCAATCTGGAGAAGTCGCCGCCGCGCGTCTTCTTCGACGAGTTCAACGCCTCGAGCCTGAACATCCGCGTGATGTACTGGCACTTTCCCCCCGATTTCATGCAGTACCTGGCTCACGCCGAGAAGTTCAACCTGCGCCTGCTGGAGGCGTTCAACGCCGAGGGCATCGACTTCGCCTTCCCCACTCAGACGCTGTACCTGGCCGGCGATCCCAAGCGCGCTCTGGCCGTCCACCGCGACCCGCACAACCCGCACATCGAGGCGCCGGGCCCGACCTGAGCCATGTGCGCCAGCGAGATCCCGGGCCGCCGGCGGCATAAACTGCCACGCGCCCTCCTCTGCGGGCGCGTGACAGTTTCTGCGTTGGTTGGACTCAGGATGGCCGTGGCGGAGCCCCGTTCGGCACGGGCGAGGACGCCCGTGCTACTACCAGCCGGCGGGCTTTCCGTAGCACGGGCATCTTGCCCGTGCCCTGGAGTTTGGCACTTTCATAGTGTGGAGACTCTGCCCCGATGGCCAGCACGGGCGAGAACGGCCGTGCTACGTCGTGCGCCAGCGCGATCCCGGACCGCCGGCCGCAGAAACGGTCACGCGCCGTCCTCTGCAGCCGGCCTTTGTTGGATTCGCCCGTCCAGCGAAGATATGCTTACATGGACGGCTTTGCGGGCCGCGGCGCCATGATCAATCTCACCTGTCGATGCGGCAACAGGTTCGCGGTGGCCGACGATCTGGCTGGGATGTCGGTCCAGTGCCAGGCGTGCAGACGCCTGCTGGATGTGCCCGGTCTTGGCGACCTTGCGGACCTCGACGAAGACGGCACCATCAAGCTGCGCGAGGCCGAGCCCAATCCCACTCCGACCGACGAGGAGCTTCTGCGGGCGTGGCTCCCCCAGCACAAGGATGCCGACGGCAACGAGTACGACCTGCGCCCGGACATGGAGCAGGTCATCGAGGCTGGGGGCGAGGAGCCGCCGCTGGAGGTCAAGGACCAGCAGCGCCCCGCCGCGCCCAAGTACGACCCCGAAACCGGCGAACTCATCGTGCCCCTGGCACTCAAGGGCGATGAGGCGCAGCATGTCATCCCCATCCCCCTCCCTCAGACCAGACCAACACTCCAGTACTACCAGGGCCCCAGCCTCTCCCCCTGGCGCGTGCCCCTTGCCCTGCTGACGCCGGCCAACGCCACCGTCATGCTCGTTGTCCTCGTGCTTCACCTGTTCGGCACCGGTGCGCTGCTGGTCTCCTGCTTCGGCATCTTCGTCATCGGGATCATGAGCATCCTCGTTTTCCTTGCCATCCCCGCTCACTATTCCAACGTGGTCGAGGATATCGGCTTTTTCGACAAGGACGAGCTGCCGGCGGTCCTGCGCAACATGTCCTTCAGCGAGGATGTGGCCCGGCCCTTCTTCAACATGGCCGGCGCCATGGCCCTGTGCTATGCGCCGGCCGGCGTGCTGTGGCGCATGGAGGCTCCGCTGGCGGCGGTGGCGCTGGCGGGACTGGGGACGATCCTGTTTCCCGCCGTGTTTCTGACGCTGGTGACCAGCGGCACGGTGCTGAACCTGCGCCCCGACCGCGTCTTCGGCGTGATCGGCGCCGGCATCTGGTCGTATGCGGTGTTGTTGGTGCTCTGGGTGCTGGCGATTGCCGTCTACGGGGGCGGTATCGTCAGCACATCCTACGTGTCGCTGGCCCTGCTCGATCCATCGCTGACGCTGAACGCGCTGGCAACGCCGCTCAGCTTTCTGGCGCTGATTCTGGGCGTGTATCTGATGCACCTGTTCTGCTGGCAACTGGGGCTGTTCTACCGCGGGCACCACGAGCGTTTTCCCTGGGTGCTCCAGCGGCACATTCCCAAGCCCCCGCCTCCGCGCATCATCCCCCGCCGCCGGGCGGCCTCGCCTGCGCCCCCGCCCGATCCCACTCCACCTCCGCCGTTGAAGGTTCCCACCCTTCCCGGCCACCGCGGCTGACAGGCGCTGGTCATGCCCGGGCGCGACCCGCCCCGGCTTGCAGAGTGTGCCCACGTCGAGGGTGCATCCGAAAAAGGGTTGCGCCACGTCGGTGCCTGGTGAAGACGGCAGATACTTCACGGATTTCGCCGCGGTGTCAGCGCGGGAGTATGGTATTGCGGCCAGCGGCGGCGATGTTGCTTTCAGCGCCATGGGAAACATCTATCTGCGACGGGCCGATGGCTCTCCGTTACACATCGCACGCGGCCACCGCCTGCTTAAGCCCTTCCAGCGGGTCGCGCGTGGGGATGAACTCGTGGCCGACGTAGCCCTGATACCCCACCTCCAGCAGCGCCCGCATGCAGGCGGCGGCGTTGATCTCCTGGTTCTCATCCAGCTCGCCGCGGCCGGGGTTGCCGGCGATTTGCACGTGCCCCGGACTTTGATCTGCCGGGCGTGGACGGCAGGAATTACTCGCTGGCCGACTTCGCCTCGGCCCGGGCGCTGCTGGTGGTCTTTTCCTGCAACCACTGCCCCTACGTCGTGGGCAGCGAACAGCGGATGATCGACCTGTACCACGACTATGCCCCGCGCGGACTGGCGATGGTCGCCATCAACTCCAACGAGACGGTCAACCACCCGGCCGACTCGTTCGAGCACATGGTGCGGCGGGCGAAGGAACGCGGGCTGCCGTTCCCCTATCTCCGCGATGAGTCTCAGGACGTGGCCCGAGCGTACGGCGCCCTGCGCACGCCCCATTTCTATCTCTTCGATGCTCAGCGTAAACTGCGCTACACCGGGCGCATGGACGACAACCCCCGCGACGCCTCAAAGGCGTCCACGCGGGAGCTGCGCGACGCCATCGACGCGGTGCTGGAGGGGCGCAAACCGCCGGTGGAACTGACCAACCCCATCGGGTGCAACGTCAAGTGGAAGGGCAAGCCCGAGCACTGGATGCCGCCGGAGGCCTGCGACCTGGTTCAGTCTTGATTGACGGGCTTCGTCGCGGGAAATACGATTATCCGGCGGCGCTGCCCGCGCCGCTGGAAGGCCTGTATGAAATTCAAGTGCGACAACTGCAACAAGCCGGCCACCGTGCACCTGACCGAGATCCGGCAGGGGAAGAAAATCGAGAAACATCTCTGCGAGGAATGCGCCGCCCAGAGCGAGGGTCTGCCCACGGCCAAAGCCCACACGCCGATCAACGAGCTGCTGACCAACTTCGTGATGCAGCACTCCAGGCAGCAGCGCGAGGCGGGGGCGACCTGCCCGCAGTGCGGGATCACCTGGGCGGAGTTCCGCCAGCAGGGCCTGCTGGGCTGCGAGCACGACTACGACGCCTTCGAGCGCGACCTGACCCCTCTCATCCAGCGGGCCCATGAGGGCGCTACCCACCACGTCGGCAAAGTGCCGCTCCGCAGCGGCGGAGCCGCCAGGCCGAAACGCAAGACGGTGGACGTGGCCAGGCTCCGCCGCGAGCTGAACAAGGCCGTCGAGGCCGAGGACTACGAGCGCGCTGCCAGGCTGCGCGATCAAATCCGCGCCGCCGAAGAAGCATCGTGAGGACCCCATGAAGCTCAGCGACCTGACCAACCAGGCCGGCGAATGGCTCCGCGGCAGCGGACCGATGAGCGAGGTGGTGATCTCCTCGCGCATCCGCCTGGCCCGCAATCTGGCGGGGTATCCTTTTCTGAGCCGGATCGGCCGCCACCAGCGCCAGAGCCTGGAGGCCCGCATCCGCGACACCATCCTGAGCTGCGACATCGCCCCGCAGATGTTCTATGTGGATCTGGAGGCAGCTCCCCAGACCGACCGCGATCTGCTCGTCGAGCGCCACCTCATCAGCAGGCCCCACGCGGCCGCCGAGGGGGCCCGCGGCGTGGCCATCGGCGCCGACGAGACCGTCGCCATCATGGTCAACGAGGAGGACCATCTGCGCATCCAGGTGCTGCGCAGCGGCCTGCAACTGGAGGAGGCCTGGGAGCAGATCAACGCCATCGACGACCGCCTGGAGGCGCGGCTGGATTTCGCCTTTCACTCCCGCTTCGGATACCTCACTGCCTGCCCCACCAATGTCGGCACCGGCATCCGCGTCAGCGTCATGCTGCACCTGCCGGCTCTGAAGCTCACCGGCGACATCGAGAAGGTCTTCCGCGCCGCCAGGGACATGCGCCTGGCCGTCCGCGGCCTCTACGGCGAGGGCACCGAGGCCACCGGCGACTTCTATCAGATCAGCAATCAGACCACCCTGGGCAAGACCGAAGAGGAGATCATCAGCGACTTCAAACACCAGGTGATCCCCAAAATCATCGACTTCGAGCACCAGGCCCGCCGCAAGCTCATCGACGAGAAGAGCATCGCCCTGGACGACAAAATCTGCCGCGCCCTGGGCCTGCTGCGCTCCGCCCGCCTGCTCACCACCGAGGAGACGATGTACCTGCTGAGCCACCTGCGCATGGGCGTCAACCTCGGCCGCGTCCGCGACGTCGAGCTGCGCACGCTCAACGAGCTGATGCTCCTGACGCAACCGGCCCACCTTCAGAAACTGCACGGGCGGAAGCTCGACGGCGATCAGCGCTGGGCGGCGCGCGCCCAGTATGTGCGTCAGCGCCTCAACGGGCACTGAGATGCCACGGGTCTCCCTGGCCATCACCAGCTACAACCGGCGGGACTACCTGGGCGCCGCCATCGACAGCGTCCGGGCCCAGACCATGCCCGACTGGGAACTGGTCGTCTGGGACGACGGCTCGACGGATGACTCCGTCGCCGTCGCCCACGCTCACGATGACCCCCGCATCCGCGTCGTGGCCGCCGAACACTCCGGGGCGGCCGAGTCCCTGCGTCAGGCGCTTGCGCAGACTACCGCGCCGTATCTGGGATGGTTGGACAGCGACGACCTGCTGGCGCCCGCCGCCCTGGAAAAAACGATGAACGTTCTGGACAGCGAGCCGGCCGTCGGCGTTGTCTACAGCGACTACATCGTCATCGACGAGGACGGCCGGCCGCTGGGGCTCGGGCACCGCTGCCAGATTCCCTACTCGCCGCAGCGGATGCTGGTCGATTTCCCGATGTTTCATTTTCGCCTCATCCGCCGCCAGGTATTCGACCAGGTGGGCGGCATCGACACAAGCTTCCACAACGCCTACGACTACGACCTGTGCCTGCGCCTCTCGGAGGTCACGGCGGTAACGCACCTGCGCCAGCCGCTGTACTACTACCGGCGTCACGCGGCCACCATGTCGATCGGCCGCCGCATGGAGCAGATCGACGAGGCCCGACGCGCCGTCGAGGCCGCCCTGCGCCGCCGCAGGCTCGACGCCCAGTACGAGCTGCAGGTGCAGCTCGTCAGCCGCTTCATCCTGAAGCCCAGGGCCGCCTCCCTGTCGCGGGAACTGCCCGAAACGAGCTTTGTGACGAAGAACGGGTACAATATGTTCACATGACGCTCGGCAGGCGGCATCACCGTCGGGACCATCCCGTCCCGACCGTTGCAGGCGGAGCCACAACGAAGGAGAACTCAGGATGAGCACAGCAAGCCAAGCCCCGGCCGTTGAGCACAGCACGTCTGACGGCGCACCCTCATCCCTGGACGATCAGATTCGGGCGCTGATCGCGGCCGGCAAATGCAAGCAGGCCGTGGAACTGGCCAAGGACGCCCACAAGCGATCGCACAGCGCCGCCACTGAGCGGCTGCTGGTGGATGCCTACCTGGCGCGCATCGCGCAGTTTCAGGAAAAAGGGGCCGCCGAGGACGCCCAGACACTGCTGAAGCTGGTTTACGAACGGTTCCCCGCCCACCGCCCGCGGCTGACCGCGCTCAAGGCGGGCGCGGCCGCCATCGCCGGCAACATCGAATCGCTGCTCGCGCCGCTGGCGCGGGCGGACCTGCCGCCGGAACAGCGCAGCGCCATCGAAACGGCCGTCCGACAGCACGTCATCGACCTGCCGGCCGTCGCGAACTGCCGCTGTCTTCCCGACGGCCATCCGCTGAAGACCGCGGCCGCCGCGCTGGCGCGCGCCTTGGAGGCGGTAACCAGCGGACCCGTTAGCGATGAGCAGATCGCTCTGCCCGAGGTGCCGCATCGCAGCCCTCTGGCGCCATGGAAGCTGCTCATCCGCGGCCTGGCGGCCTTCTATCAACGCAACGACGAAGGGTGCCGACAGGCGATGCGGATGCTGCCCGCCGATTGCGCGGCGCATCCCCTGGCCGCGGTTGTCGAGTCCCTGTTGGAGGGGCGGCCCCCCGCCAAAGGGATGGCGGCCGTCCTGTATGAGCGCGTCTGCGGCGATCCGTCGGCGCTTCGCTCGGCCCTGCAACGCGTGGAAGATGCGATATGGACGGAAGACGTGGGCGGGGCGATCGTATCCATGCGTCACGCCGCGCAGTTGTGCGCCCAGTATTGTCCGCAGCTTCTGGACGAACTGCGCCGGCTGCTGGCGGTCAAGTTCGCGTGCGCCAACATGCCGCTGTCGGAGCTTGGGGCGGCCATTGGGGGCTGGCGCAGCGATTCCCGTTTCTGGCGCCTCATGGCCGTCGCTGCCGAAGGCGCTGTGTCCTCGGCGCTCAACTGGCACATGTTCGTCCACCATGCAATCGCGGAGGATCTGTTCCGCGCGGGCAGCGTGGAAGAGGCGGTGGTGCGGCTTGCCGCCGCCGAAGCACTGGCGCAGCGCTCGCCGGCGGATCTGGCGCGATCGCGTCGCTGGTTCCTCGAGAACGCCTCGTTTGATCCTTTCTATCAGGGCCAGCCGGCGGAAATCGCCCGCCTCAAACCCCCGTCGCTGGCCGCCGTTCTCGACTGCGCCCTGGACCCCTCGTGGCTGTTCGCCCGCGCTGCGGCCATCCATCCCGATCCGACCGTCTTCGAGAAGTGGCAGTCGTGGCTTGCCAAAGCCCGCGCCCCCGCCTGCGACATGGAGGCCATGGCCCAGACCTGGCGCCGACTGCGCCCGGGCGATCCCCGCCCCCTGCTGGCGCTGTCCTCCCTTGCCGAGCAGCGCAAGGCGCTGGCCCGTGCCCTCCAATACCTGGCCGAGGCGGAGGCCATCGACGCCCTCAACCCGCAGGTGCGCAAAGCGCGGCTGCGGCTGACGGTGGCCACAGCCTGGCGCCATCTGAAGGACCGTCGCACGCACCTGCTGGAGCAGGACCTGGCGCAGCTTCAGGCGCTGCCCGCCATCCACGACGGGCACGGAGCCGCGTTCGTCGACGCCCTCCGCGCCGCCCTGCATGCGCTGCGCAACGAGCCGCAGCCCATGCAGCACTGCTGCGATGCCGTCGTGCAACGCATCGGACCGCTGGCGGCCCGCGTCCTGTTCAACTGCGTGAGGCAGACCGGCCGCCTCCAGAAACATCCCCACTGGCCCGTCATCGACGATGGCCCTGCGCCCACGCCGCGCCAGGCCGCCGAAGCCCACGCCTGCATCGTCCGCCTTGTCGACGACCTGCGCCTCCGCATGTACTTGCCCAGCAGTTGGCGGCCTCTCATCCGCCAGGCAATTGCCGACACCGCCTCGCCCCTGGCGCCGGCCGATCTGCTGGTCATCGGGCACGCCCTCGCCCTGTGGCATGATTACGAAGCCGCGTATCTGGCGTCGGCCGCGGGCCTTGCGGCCGTCTCCGGACCGCAGGCTGCGCGCTTCCTGATCCTGCGCGCCGTCGCCGTGCGACCCTGGGGCGCAGCCCGCAGCCTCCAGTGCCTTCGCGCCGCCGCCGAACTCGCCCAGCAGACCCACGATCAGCAACTGATGGACGAGGTCTCCGCCGCCTTCGATCGACTGGGCCTGGCCGGCCGGCGGCTTCGCGGCGGCCGCACCGCCATGAACGCGGAGCTTTTGACCGAAGTGCTCAAGGCCGAACGCCAGGCGACCGCGCCGCCCCGCAGCCGCGCCGACGCCCAACGCCACCTCGTGCTCATGGAAAGCGCCCCGCGCACGCGGCAGCGCAGCCTGTTCGATCCGCCTGAAGAGGATGAGCAGGACGCCTTCGAGGACGACGAGGAACTGGACGAGGCCGACGCCCCGGAGCCGCCGGGAGCGACCGCGCCAAAGGATGACTCGCCGGAACTCGATCGCCTCCTGGACGAAGTCGCCCGTCGCTTTGGCTCGCCGCCCAACGTATCCAGGCTGTTTCACGAAGACCCCGCCCTGGCGCTGCTGCTGATGGCCGCGCTTCAGGGCCTTGAAATACCCCCCGGGCAGTTCGAGCGACTGCGCGAGCTGCTGGAGTCGGCCGGACTGCTGGACTTTCCAGAGCCGCCCCGACGGCGTTAGCATCAACGACCGCACAACAAGGAAGATCGGCCATGGATACGCATACGCAAAGCCTGTCATGGGAAGAGGCCCAGGAGCTGCTGGGCGTGCCCGCCGACGCCAGCGAGGAGCAGGTCCGCGCGGCGTATCTGGAGCAGGTGCGGCTTCACCCCCCCGATCGCGACCCCGAAGCCTTCGAGCGCATCCGCGACGCCTACGAGCAGTTGCGCGATCCCATCGCCCGCGCCCGGCGGATCATGCAGGGGCCTGATCCGACTGCGCCGCTGCACGAGCTGATCGACGACATACCCGCCCCGCGCCGATTCGTCGGCCCCAGGCTCTGGCTCGACACCCTCAAGGAACTGCGGGAGAAACGGTCGTGAAGTGCAGCAGGTGCGGCCAGAGCATCCACGTCGAGCAGGCGCCGCAGATCGACGGCGACGCCCAGGGGTGCGCTGCGCCTGCCCGTGATGCGCGGGCCGAATCCCGGGCGCGGCTGATGGCCGCCGTGGGCGAGTGGATCGACCGCATGCTGGATGGCGAGCCGCCCCCCGAGGGGCTGCCGCGCCAGTTGCTGGCCGAGGCACAGGCAGCGCTGGACCAGCCGCCGCCTGAAGAGCCGGGCGACCTGTACACGCTGGCCTCGGCCCTGACCGGGCTCAGCGGCGAGGTGGGACTCCAGGGCCGCGCCTTCAAACACGTCTCCGAGACGCTGGCCCCACTCGGCGAGCTGCCCCGCCACATCGCCGGCCTGCAGTCGGCGCAGTCCACCATCGCCGAGGAGCTTCAGCGGCTCCGGCAGCAGATCGATCCGGCCCACGCGGCTTCGGCCAGGCACACGCTGGACGTGCTCTTCGACCTCTACGAAAGACTTCGCCGCGGACTGGCCACTTCGCAGTCGGTCAAGGCCGCTGCCGGCCGCCGCCGCGGATGGCTGGCCTCCCTGCTGCGGCGCGAACGGAACAACGGCCACGATCCCGTCGACGCCCTGCGCGAAGGATACGCCCTCACACTCGCCCGCCTCGAGGCCGCGTTCCATCAATGGGGCATCACGCGCATCGGCGAGGTCGGCCAGATCTTCGACCCCCAGCGCATGACGGCCATCGAGGTGCAGGAGACCGACCAGGCCCCCGACGGCACCGTGCTGGAAGTCTATCGCGGCGGCTACATGATACAGGGGCAGGTGCTGGCCACGGCACAGGTGAAAGTGGCACGGAGAAAGGCCCCGCCCGCCTGAGCGGGCGCTGGAGAAGACGACATGGATGAGATCATCGTTGGCATCGACCTGGGAACGACCAATTCGGAGATCGCGGCATTCGTCGACGGCCGCACGCAGATCATCGGCAACGGCCCGCAGCTCATGCTGCCCTCCTGCGTGGGCATCTCGCCCGGCGGCGATCTGCTGATCGGCGAACCGGCCCGCAACCAGATGCTGCTGTATCCCGAGCGCACTGTGCGCAGCGTCAAGCGGCTCATGGGCAGCGACCAGCGGGTGACCCTGGGCGATCGCAGCTTCTCGCCCCCGGAGATTTCCGCCCTGATCCTCCGCGAGCTGGCCCGCTGGGCGCAGCAGCGCCTCGGCCGGCCCGTCAAGAAGGCCGTCATCACCGTGCCCGCCTATTTCTCCGACGCCCAGCGCAACGCCACGCGCGAGGCCGGCGAGCTGGCCGGGCTGGAGGTCGTCCGCATCGTCAACGAACCGACGGCGGCGAGCCTGGCCTACGGCATGGACAGCGCCGGGCGCCGGACCGTCATGGTCTACGACCTGGGCGGCGGGACGCTGGATGTCTCCGTCGTCCGCATCGAGGGAGAGGTCACCGAAGTGCTCTCCAGCCACGGCAACAACCACCTCGGCGGCGACGACTTCGATCAGAAGCTGCTGGAGCACCTGCTTGAACGCTTCCGCGAACAGCACGGCGTCGACCTGCGCGACCAGCACCCCGGCGCCACCGCGCGGCTGCTGTGGGCGGCCGAAGCCGCCAAGCGCCAGCTCAGCTTCGAGCCTTATGCCCGCGTACTCGAGGAGGCGCTGATCCAGGTGGACGGCCGACCGCTCAACCTCGACGTGGAGATCGCCCGCGACGAGTACGAGGCGATGATCCGCCCGCTTCTGGAGACGACGATGGACAGCGCCTCGCGGGCACTGAGCGACGCGGGCCTGCTGCCGGCGGCGCTGGATGCCATCCTCCTGGTGGGCGGCTCCACGCGCACCCCCCTGGTCGTACAGATGCTGGAAAAGATGTGCGGCAAGGCCCCGCGCCAGGACCTTCACCCCGACCTGTGCGTCGCCCTGGGCGCCGGCATCCTGGCCGCCCGCCTCAGCGGCCACCGCGTCGAGCAGGTGCTGGTGGACGTCTCGCCCTTCTCCTTCGGACCCAGCTATCTGGGCACGCTCAACGGCGAACCATACCCCCACTGCTACCATCCGGTGATCCGGCGAAATACGCCGCTGCCCGTCACCCGCTCCGACGAGTACTTCACCGTCGCCGACTATCAGACCGCCGTCGAGCTGGACATCTACCAGGGCGATGACCCTGACGCGATGAAGAACGTCCACATCGGCCGCTTCCGCATCGAGGGCCTCACTCCCGTCGTCGGGCCCAACCCCGTCCTCTGCCGCATGCGCCTCGATGTCGACGGCATCCTGCACGTGACTGCCATTGAAAAGAACACCGGCCTCAGCAAGCACGTCGCCATCAGCGGCGCCACCCGCCGGCGAGACCCCGCCGAGATAGCCCGCGGCCGCGCTGAACTGGAGCGCCTCTTCGCGCGGCGCGTGCAGGAGGATCCGCAGGCCATCATCGAAACCACGCCCCCCGTCCAGTCCACACTCGACGCCCTGGGCATGCCGGCGGCCCCGCCGATGAGCGTCGATGTGCCCCCGCCGACGCAACCGGCCGCGTCGCCGGCGCCCGCCGGCGACGCCGAAGCTGAGACGCACCGCAGCGCCCATGCCCTGGTGGAACGCTGCCGCCAGCGCATGCCGCAGATGCACCCCGACGACCAGGAGGAGGCCATCAATCTCATCGAAGCGGTCAACAACGCCATCGCCGCCGGCGATTCGGCCGCCCTGGACCAGGCCGTCAAGGCCATCAGCGAGTTCCTGTTCTTCGTCGAGGCCAAATGAGCGCCTTGCCGACCAGCGCCCTAGCACCCCCCGGACCCTCTTCCGCCGGCCCGCCGCCGCCCGCCGCGCTCAAGTGCCCGGTGTGCGGGGCGCGGTTCCGCGAGAGCACCACCTGTTCCCGCTGCCGCAGCGATCTGACGCTGCTGATGCGCATCGCCGCCCGCGCCTGGGTCGCCCGCCAGCGATGCCGCGACGCCCTTTCCCGCGGCGATCTGCACGCCGCCCTTCGCTGGGCGGGCCTCGCCGATCGCCTCCAGACCCGGCGGTGAGCCTGGCCCGCCGGGCCACGCTCACCGCTCACCGCTGCGATCGACCGCTCACCACCGACATCCACCCCTATACCAGCCGTCGCAGCAGTTCCAGCACGTACTTCTCGATGAATCGCGCCGCGTTTTGCGCGAGCGTTCCCGCCGTCGCGGCCCCCTCCATCGCGCTGCGGTACCGCGGATCGCGCGAAATCTCCGTCACCGCCTGCTCCACCAGCAGATCCCGGTCGATCACCTCGGCCAGCCGCGGATGCCTCTGCGCAAACTCGCTCCACTGGCCGCCAATCACCTTGCGAACCTCTTCCTTCAAGTCGATCTTCAACATGGGTCCTCCTCGAGTGCTGAGTGCTGAGTGCTGAGTCAGTGGTCAGTTGTCCGTTGTCAGTTGTTGGGTCAGTGGTCCGTTGGTCCGTTGTCCCCGCGTGCCTTCGTGCCACCGTGCCTTTCGCAGTGCTGAGTGCTGAGTGCTGGGTGCTGAGTCCGTTGTCCGTTGTCCGTTGTCAGTTGTCGGGTCAGTGGTCCGTTGGTCCGTTGTCCCCGCGTGCCTTCGTGCCACCGTGCCTTCGCAGTGCTGAGTGCTGAGTGCTGAGTGCTGGGTGCTGAGTCAGTGGTCCGTTGTCCGTTGTCAGTTGTCAGTTGTCAGTTGTCGGGTCAGTGGTCCGTTGGTCCGTTGTTCAGCGTTGCCACTGAACCCCGAACCCTGAACCCCGAACCCCGAACCCCGAACCCCCCTCGCGCCTTCGGTCTTCGCCATTCGTCATTCTTTCGGGCTTCGGATTTCGAGCTTCGTCATTGGCCGCTGACCCTCCTCCACTGAACCCTGAACCCCCAACCCCCTCACCTCCGCTCCGGCCACTCCATCAGTTTCAACTGCACCCCCTGCAGCACCAGCACCCGCTCCAGCGCCGCGTCGATGTCGTCCAGGTTCCGCTGGGCCGCCGCCTGGGCCTCGCGGCTGGCCTGACGCTGATTCGCCAGCGCATCCATAGCCGCGGCGTACGCGCGCCGCGCCTCGATGACCCAATCGGCCTCCAGCGCCCGCTGCGACCGCACATCAGCGTCGAACGCCTCATCCAGCCTTCGCCGTTCCAGCTCGTGCAGCCGCTCCACCAGCACCGCGCGCTCCTCCTGGGCACAGCGCGTCAGCAGCAGCCCGCGCCGAGCCTCCTCCACCAGCCGCATCTGCGTCTGCGTGTACGCGCTGCACCCGCAGACCATCACCAGCGGCCATACCAGAATCCACCTCATGTCAACCTCCTTTGACCATTCGGACTTCGTCATTCGTCATTCGTCATTGATTCGGACTTCGGGCTTCGTCATTCGGCCTTCGCCCCCCCGATCTGGCGCAGGAGCACCTCCTGCGTTGTACACAGCCGCCCCAGCGCCTCGGCGTTTTCCCGCAGCACGCTGATGAGCTGCTCGAGCTGCACCCGGTCGCCCAGAATGCGCTGGTGCGCCTCGTCAAGCTGCTGGTCGCGCCGGCGGCTGGTCTGCCGTTCCCACAGCCACATCGCCCCCATCAGCCCGGCCGCCCCCAGGCTCGTCAGGTCCGTCATCCCCGCCTCCGCCACAAGCCACATCGCGTCCACGACTCACCTCCCATCCAGCGCACCCGAATCGTCATTCGAGCTTCGCTCATTCGTCATTGATTCGGACTTCGGGTTTCGTCATTCGGACTTCCTGTCGAGGCGCGCCCGCCGCCCGCATCATGCCCTGGCCATCTCGATCAGCCCCAGGTGCCGCACGCGCTCGGCCAGCCCGTCGCCGTTGACGTCGATCTGCACGCGCGTGCGCATCAGCGACCGCCGGTACAGCCGCTCATACAGCTCCGCCCGAATCGCCAGCCGGCCCGGCTCGCTGCTGGCGGCCGCCATCGCGCTGTGGATCAGGTGCAGCGTCCCCAGTGCGCACGGCCGCCGCAGCGCCTCGGGGTTGGCGATCGCCGCCTCCGCCGGCGCCCCGCTCTCCGCTCCCACGCCCGCCGCCAGCCGCAGCATGTCGCTGACCAGCTTGCGCTGCGGCCAGAACGTGCGGATGGCGAAGCTCAGTCCCGCGGCCGATCCAACCGGGCCGGGCAGAACGTCCAGGCCCTCGTACAGCACGCTCAGCGAAAGCTCCGTGGCGCTGTTGACGGAGACGATCGGATAACAACCGTCGATCGCCCCGCCCAGCACGATCGCCTGCCCGGCCGCCACGTGCGCCTCCAGCAGCGAGCCGGCGTCGATCGTGAACGTCGTGCCGCTGAGGCTTCCCGAGCCGGCCAGCAGGAGCTGCGACGCGAACGCCGCGCTCCTGAACAGGTCCGGCTCCCAGTACAACAGGTCGATGTCGGTGCAGAAGGTCATGGTTGGTCCGTTGTCAGTTGTCCGTTGTCAGTTGCGGGCTGCCAGTTGCCAGCGGATTCCCACTGGCAACTGGCAACTGTCAACTCTTCCGCAATTCCTCCGCAACTCCGCCGCGGCTACTCCTCCAGCCCGCTGATCATTCCGTGCGCGTTCTCGTTGCGCAGCTCCAGCGTGTACTCGCCGATGAGCTGTCCGCACTCGCGGTCGCCCGTCGTCGCCAGCGGCTTGTAGTGGAAGCTGCGCCCGGCCAGCGGCATGACCTCGATGCGGCTGGAGTCCAGCAGAAGCACCGTGCCCCTGGGTACCCAGCGGCTGAGCACCACCCGGCACACGCCAAAGTCGCTCTCATAGACGCTGAGCAGGTCCTTGTAGCGCTCCGTGGCCGCCGTAAACGTCCGCCCCGCCGTCAGGAACTGGTTCAGCGCCCGCTTCTGTCCGGCGCCCACCACCAGCAGGTCCACCTGCCCGTTGCTCTCCTGCCAGATGGCCCGCAGCGCCGTGTTGAGCTGCGCCTCGGTCAGTGCGTCATCGCCCGGAAACCCGTCCACGCCCGGCCGGAAACGGTTGGTGCTCAGCGATGCGATGATGCCGCGCATGGTCCTGCGCACGGTGGCCGATCCCTCGGGCGAGACCTGTGCCGCCACGCCGTTGATGACGCAGTTCTCCAGGTCGCGCAGCAGCTCGCGCAGGCGCTGCTGCTTCTGGTAGTTCATCTCGTCGGCGATGCCGAGCTGCCGCACCGCCAGCTCCGAGCCGCTGACCTCCACCGTCGCCGAGAAGATCTGCGTGTAGTTGGTCCGGCGGCTGCGCGTGGTGAAGCGCACCGGCGGCGCACCGTCTCCCTCCAGCGCGGCGTTGCCCAGGATGCGGATGACCGCGCCGTTCACCAGCGCTTCGGCCACCGTCCCGCCGTAGCCGCGGTCCACGGTGATCGTGCCGTTCCCCGCGTCGATCTCACGCACCAGCATGACCTCGCCCGAGCCGTCCAGGGCGATCTGATCGCCCACGCGAAAGCGGCCGGCGTGGGCCACGCCGAACGTCTGGTCGGTGACGGGATTGCCGAAGACGGCGTCGTTGACGCTGTCCAGATTGGGCAGCAGCGCATCCTCCAGCCACTCGTGCACCGTCGATCGCGCCGGACGGCTGGCATCCCCCAGCGCATCCAGCAGCGCCGTCTCGTGCGGCGAGTTGATGGCGATCAGGTCGCTGACATCCTCGGCGATCTCCGGCAGCGCCGGCCCGCCCGAATAGGTCGCCTTACCCGAAAATGACATGGTTCCTCCTTTGCCTCACCTGGCAATTGGTTCGATCGTTCCACGCGCCTCACCGCACGCCGCGGCGAAGTCGCAGATACTCGTTCAGCAGCGCCCGGTCACGCACGCATTTCAGTTGCGCCGCCAGCTCGTGCAGCAGCACGCCCGGATCGCGCTCCTGGGGCGTCTCCGCCGGCCGCTGCGCCGGCGGCGGACACTGCGGCGACGTTTCGTCCCTCACAACGTTGCTCTGGTTCTCGCTCATGATGTGCCTCCTTGGTTCAGGGTTCAGGGTTCGGGGTTCGGGGTCCAGTGATCGGGGCATCGGGCCATTGAGTCATCGAGTCATTGGAAGAGCGCCCGCAATGCCCCAATCACTCAATGGCTCAATGACTCCATCACCCAATGGCTCAATCGCAAGTCGCAAGTCGAAGATCGAGAATCCAGAGCCCGGCCCTGGCCGCCGCCAGAAGTCCGCCCAGCACCGTCCGCACCATCCACTTCACCGCCAACGCCGTGGGCGGCGCGGCAAGAACAGGCACGTCCACCGGTGCCCGCCCTGCGTGGCCGGCTGAGGCGCAGCCGCACAGGGCGATGGAAACCAACAATGGAAACGAAAGGTGTCTCATAGTCGAGCTTCGTTTGGCTCGTGTGGCCCATTGACGTCCGCCGGCCCGGCGGTAGCCTGTGGGGCATGAATCAACTGATACCCATCGGGCTTCTGGCGTTCACGATGATCTGTTGCACTCGACCGGCCCCGCCCCCCGTTGCCAACGAGCCTGACGCCGCGCCTTATGCAACAGATGCTGCCCCGGCCGAGGCATTCCTTTCTTCAAGTCTCCCGCCCGGCAAGACGTTCTCGCCGGCCGTCAAGGAAAATGAACCGTGATGGTCAGCGGCCCTATACCACTGACCTTCTGGAACACCACAGCGGTGTTCGGGGCCACATACCAGCGCGGCACATACGCCCTGGCCTGATAGCGAAGTTGCGCCCCAGGCTCCCCTTGGGCCGTACATGTCAACTGAAGCAAATACACATGATTGTTGGGATTACCCGGATCACCGACGATCTGTCTGAGGATTCCGTCGTAACCTGGATTGAGCGCGCGCCACCCCGGGCCAACGCATGCGCCGCCGCCGGTTATCACGAAGCGGGCTGGGCTGTACCCGCCCTCCAAATCCCCTTCCCAGAGGAACCAGCCGGCAACCATATGTTCCACGTTCTCGTCGCACGGGCAATCGCCGAAGTCCCGTTCTACGTCAATCTCCTGCGCCTCGAAGTCAATCGTCAAATCACGATAGTCGCACAACTCAATGTCTCCGGACTCACCTATCTTCGCATTGCTCTCGAACACATACGCCCTCGCTGTCTCCCAACTGCAATTCTGGATGAATGTCTTCGACACACGCCCGTTCGCATCCGTCCAGGCAAGCTCCTCGTCAAAGCAAATCAGCGCCTGATTCTGCTTGTTCCATCCATCCACCTCAAAGCGCACCATCACCCAGGGAGGTGCCGGGGAGTTGTCCGACTTCTTGCGAAGTTGCCAGGTAATCGTAACCCTGCGGCTATCCACTTCCTTCATATCCAACAGCACCGTGCCAGTCGGCGACACCAGCTCGGCATAATAGTCGCTCAGCGGTTCCGCCGCCCGCGCACTCCGGCTGACAACCAGCCAGACCAGCAGCACCGCCGCAAGTGCGATCAGTCCCGCAAACACAAATCGTTTCAACATACTCATACTGTTGCTCCGATCTTCCCTTCCGGGAATGTGGCGAGTCCGCGTGAGTCGCGCCGCGCGCGCGCACTCGCGCGCGCAGAATCGGCGCTCCCCGCCCCTCGCCAAACTGGTTCAGAACCCGCCCCCGGCGTGGTTCACGGTTCAGTGATCGGGCCATCGGGCCATTGAGTCATCGGGACATTGAGTCATTGGAACAGCGCCCGCAATGCCCCAATCACTCGATCCCTCAATGGCTCAATGACTCAATCACCCAATGGCTCAATCGCAAATCAAAAATCAAAAATCAAACATTACCCTAATATCCCAGCTCCCCCAGCACCACCTCCCTGGCCACGCCCAGCCGCATCTTCGCCTGCGCCTCCTGGAGTCGTTCCATCGCGTTCTCCGGCAGCGGGCTGGGCCAGTTCAACTCCACCCCTCGTTCCTCCGGCGCCGTCGCGAACAGCCCGGCGCGGTCCAGCCATGCCAAAGCCAGTTCGACCATCCGCGCCAGCCCCTGCCCGTACGTCGTGCGCTTCTTCTCCGTGCGCGACAGCAGCGCCATCAGCGTCACCCGCAGCGCCGCGGCGCTGGTCAGCCGCCCGATGCGGTCCTTGATCGCTCCGGCCGCGATCGGCGAAACCGCGCTGACCTTGTCCATCGCCTCGCGCACGTCCGCGATGTGCTGCATCTCCGAGGGACAGGCCGCATCCCCGCCGAACTCCTGCACCACCGCGTTCTCGTTGTCGGTCTTCCACATTCGCCCCGGCCCCACAGGCAGCTCCGTGAAGTCGTCGATCCCCTTGCCCAGGTACATCTTGAACGACTGCAGCGCGATGCGGTTGGCCCGGTCGCTCAGACGCAGGTTCAGCTCGTCCTGAAGCGGGATCAGCCCCTCCACGTCGCTGGTCCCCGCGTACTCGAACGGAACCGACGTGTTCTGGATGTGCACCAGCGGTATCCGCCCCAGGGCGTTGGGGCCCTGCGCCGCCAGCCGCTCATCCTCATACCGCTGCCACCACCTCGGCCCGATGATCTCCACCACCAGCGCCGACGACGGCCCGCCCCCGATCATCTCCGATCCCACAAACTCCTGCGCCGAGCGCAGCATGCGCTGCCACCACGGCGGCCGCTGCCGCCCCCGCCGCGGCGGTTCCTGCGGCCGCTCCATCTGCCAGCACTGCGCGTAGGCGTCCACCCTCCGGTAGTCCTGCGGCGAAAGAATCGGCAGCGCCCGCGACGGCTCCACCACCTCCAGCCTGACCCGCCGCGCCAGCCGCTCGATGCGATGCTGCGGCCATTGCGACTGCGGCGCATCCTCCGGGGACGTCGGCGCTTCCTGCGGCGCCGACACCCCCGCCGGAACGCGGGTCGGGCGGCCAGGCTCCCCGTCCTGGCCGCCCGCGCGGTCGTCCTGGGACTGCGGCGCGCGGCGCGGCTCATCCGCCACTCCCGCTGATTCGCCGGTCCCGGAATCCTCCGCCGCCCGCGTCCGGCCGCCCCCGCCTCCGCAGCGCTCCCCTCCGTGCGCTCCAGTGGCCGCGGCCGATCCGCCCGCTTCGCTCTCCAGCTTCACCAGCACATCCACAAACCCGTACACCGCCCCCAGCAGCGCAAGCTGCTGGAGAAACAGCAGTCCGCCGTTGTGTTCCAGGATCGAGAGCACCAGACGGTCGATCACCTGCCGCCGCGACGCGTCCGGCGCCGTCGAGCGGATCACCAGCGGCTTGCCGAACAGGTAGTCCACCATCGTCTCCACGCGCCAGCCGATGTCGTTCTCGATCACCACCTCGCGCCGGCAGCCGGCCGGCTCCCCGCCGAACACCTCGCTCCCGCTGCGCAGCCCCGTGATGCGATACGGCAGCCCCCACTCCTGCGCCTGGCGGTAGGGCCGGTCCACGCTCGCATCCGCCGCCGGCATCGGCCGCATGGGGTTGCGGTAATACGCCCACAGCCTTCGCAGCCGCGGCGATTCGTGAATCCGCAGCCGCTCGATCCGCCGCCGCAGCTCCCGCGCATCCACCGCCGCCGACCCATCCGCCCGTTCGATCCTCGCAAGCTCGTATGCCATCTTCGCCTCTCCCGCCGGCCTTCGCGTCCGCCGACCGCTGGATCCGTTCCGCACATCCTCTCACACTCCCCTGCCCTGTTGCGCGCCCGGGCCGCGCTGCGCGCAACAGCGCGCAGCGCCGTTTGCGCGCTTCCGCGGAAAACCGTGATTTTCATTGGCGTTTTTTTTCAAACGGCGCAACACCCGCGCGCAACGCCGCCCCCCAGATCCTCACCCATGTCTTTGGCCGCTGCCGCGGCAACCGTCGACCACTTGTGGTTGCCCCGCACGTCGCCTTGCCCCCCGGCGAGGTTTCTCACTCCGCCCTGCCCCTGGCCGCCGGGCTCATCCCCCACGCCGGCCGCGGTACCTGCGCACCGCCACCAGCCCCAGCAGCCCCAACCCGCTCCACGCCGCCAGCGGCAGCGGCACGTGAGCAACCTCGAACACCTGGTCCTGCACACCGGCCCTGCTCAGGGCGTAGAGGCTGGCCGCCGGTCCACTGCCGTCCAGCGAGCCCAGCCAGCTCTGGGCCGTGCTCAGATACGCCGGAACGGGACCATCGGGGAACTTGACCTGAAACGACCCGCCGCCCAGCGCCAGACCATCGTCGTAGACGATCTCCCACACCGCCACCTGAAACGCCGCCGCCGTCGTGCTGTCGGCCACGCTCGCATAGTGCCGGCCCCACAGCTCGCGCAGGAGGTCGGCTTTGGCTGTGCCCATTCCCAGTCCCACGCCCCACCCGCCGGGATCCGGCGCGCTGGCCAGATCCACAACGTCGAATGCGTAACTGCCGCCCAGGCTGACGTGCTCGGTCAGCTCGATGCAGAAGGTGACGAAGTCGCCGGCCGGCGCGCCGACGTGCGTCCCGCCGGTGCGGCTCCAGTTGATCTTTCCAGCCAGGGTCTCCTGAAAGGTCGATCCGCCATCGAGCGAGTAGTGCAGCGTCCCCGACGGGGCAACGCTGTTGAGCACCGCGGTGACAGTGCCGGCCATGGCAGCCGGTCCGCCCGCCAGAACAGAAAGCCCTGCAAGCAGGGCCCCGAATAGACATCGTGGATGCATTTTCTCTTTCCTTGTCCTCATGGTGCTGAACTATGTCACGGCTTTGGGGACTGTCCATCGGATTGAGCGAAAAGCGCGGTCCCATAAGCGCCGTGGAGGGGTCTGGCCGACGAAGCTGGGAAGACTTGTCCGTGGGCGAGGGTTCTAGGCCCTGCCGGGAGCGGACTCCAGGGAAGGAAGCGCCTGTCTTGAGCCTCCCTGATGGCTATAATGCACGGAGCGTCGTCTGAAACTTATCGCGGGCACGCGAAATCCCCGTCCGCCTATCCACCAGGAGATACACATGCATCGCAATTCAATCGCCGTCGTCATCGCAGTGGCCCTGTGCGCGCAGTGGGCCGCCGCCCAGGCCCCCACCCTCAAGGTGGGCGATCCCGCCCCCGCGCTGGCGCCCGGCAAGTGGATCAAGGGCGAGCCTGTCAAGCAGTTCGAAAAAGGCACGCGCTACGTCGTCGAGTTCTGGGCCACCTGGTGCGGACCGTGCGTCGTCACCATCCCCCACCTCTCCGAGCTTCAGGCGCAGCACAAGGACATCATCTTTATCGGCCAGAACTGCTGGGAAGACGACCAGTCGGCCGTGGCGCCCTTCGTCCAGAAGATGGGCGAGCGCATGAACTACCGCGTGGCCATGGATGATGTCTCGCAGAACCCGCGCGGCCGCATGGCCGAGACCTGGATGGCGGCCGCCGGACAGGACGGCATCCCCACCGCCTTCGTCGTCGATAAAGACACGACCATCGCCTGGATCGGCCACCCCATGGAGCTGGGCGACGTGCTCAAGCAGATCGTCGCCGGCACGTTCGATGCGAAGAAGGTGGCCGCGCTGCGCGAGGCCCGCGACGCCCTCATGCTCAAGCTGCGCGATGCCGTGCAGAGCGGCGGCCCGCAGCAGGGCCTGAAGGTGCTCGACGACGCCGCCAAGGAGAACCCCGAACTGGCCCGCGACCTGGCGCCCATCCGCTTCCGCCTGCTCATCATGGCGCGGCAGTTCCCCGCCGCCAACGCGATGGCGAAGGAGCTGGCCGCGGCCCACAACGATGAGGCCCAGATGCTCAACCAGATCTCCTGGATCATGGTCGACCCGCGCGTGGGCTTCGAGAAGCCGGACCTGGAGCTGGCCGAGAAAATGGCCATGCGGGCCAACGAGCTGACCAAGGGCGAAGACGCATCGATCCTGGACACCGTGGCGCGCGTCCTGTTCCTCAAGGGCGACCTGGACAAGGCCATCGAGTATCAGACCAGGGCCGTCGAGAAAACCGATGACGCCGAGATGAAGCGGGAGCTTCAAAAGACTCTCGACGAATACCGCGCAAAGAAGACGCCGCGCTGAACTGTCTTCGGGGTGTGCCCGAAAAACGGCGCTCACTCGGTCTGCGGCACTGGATCAATACCGATGATCCTCCCGTGCCGCTCGGCGCGCAGGCACTGGCGGCTCTCGTGGCAATACGCGCTGAGCAGCCCGTCGGGACGCAGCGCCGCGGCCGTGTCCAGCAGCACCAGGCTCGGCGCCACGATCGGACGCAGCGGACCGTTGCCCAGCAGCTCGGGGTAGTTGTCGACGGTGGTGTGCCCGAAATATCCCGTTCGGCGCCAGGCCTTGGGGCGGATGATTTCCTTGAGTTGAAAGCGGCCCCACAGCAGCGCCTGACGCCGCCGGGCGTCGGCGGCGAGCTGATCCGTCATGCGGGGATCGCCGTCGGCGTCGTCCACGTTCCAGGCGCCATGCGCCACGAACAGATCCGGCTCCTCGATCACCGCCGGAAGTTCGCGGATGAACCGCCGGTGCGATTCGGGCACGGCCTCGAGCAGCTCATCGAGACGGCCGGCCGTCGGCTGCCGCGCACTCCGCCGCATCTGCGCCCAGTCGATACCATAGCTGGCCAGGGTCTGGTCCAGTCCGTGCTGCATGAACCACGAGAACGCGACCAGCCGATCGCCGCGCGAAGCGCTCATGGCGTAGCTTTGCCCGTTGAGCACCTCGTCGAAGATGTCATCGTGATTGCCGCGGATGCATTGGGCGTTGGAAAGCCCCAGCAGCAGATCGATGACGGCGCGCGAATCCGGCCCGCGGTTGACGTAGTCGCCCACGAACAGCAGCCGCGGCGAGGGGTCGGCGCGGGCGATGGCCCCCAGCAGCGCCTCCAGCGCTCGGGCCATGCCGTGAATATCGCCGATGATCCAGCGCACAGCCGAATGATCGCGTGACGGCTCCGCCCAGGCAACCTCCAGGCCCGCCCCGCAGTCTCTTCTCTTCTGGCTTCCGCCGCCTTCTGCGGTATCCTTTCTACCAATGGCCAAGGACCTTTGCATCGTCCTCAACAACGGATCGCTGAACTCGGTGGTGACCACGGCCCTGGCGGCCCAGAAGTACCGGCCGATCCTGCTGTATGTGGAGACGCACAGTCAGCCTCCGGCGGGCATGCGGGCGGCGTACGACCAGCAGGTGGCGCATTTCAAGCCATACCGCGAACACACCCTCTCCATGAGGTTCCTTCAGACCGTCGAGCCTTCCGGCAGCTCGTCCGCACTGGCCGCCGACCCGCGCCACACCGGACTGCTCGCCCCGCAGCTCACCCGGCTCCTGCCGCTGGTGGCAACGGCCGTGCCCTTCGCGGCCCATTACCAGGCGGCGGCCATTTACATGGGGCTGCGGGTGGGGCCCGGCGGCGACGACCTGGCGCGGGCCACCGAGTACGTCCAGGTATGCAACGAGCTGATTCAGCTTCCCTGCGGCATGAGCGACGTGGAACTGCTCACCCCTCTGCTGGAGCTGGAGCCATGGCAGGTGGTGGATGTGGGCTTTCAGGTGGACGCTCCACTGGAGCGCGGCTGGTCGTGCCTGGAACAGACTCCCGACCCCTGCGGCATCTGCCGCGGCTGCCGTCAGCGCGAGGCCGCCTTCACCCAGGCCGCCAAGCCCGATCCCCTGCGACCAGCCAGAAAGCCATAAGCACCACTGCTGCTCTTGTCGGCGCGGAAGCCCCGGCGGCCCGGCTCGGCTTGCGATTACGATCCGGCGCGCTGCAGCAGCCGCGCCAGTGCCTCATGATTCTCGGTCTTGTCGAAGGCCGCACGCACGGGGATCCGCAAGCCGTCAATCACGGTGCTGGTGATCGTGCCGTCGGCCGCCTTCCGCGCCAGCTCATAGGCGTCGCCGCGCAGCAGGTACTGCTCGATGACCTGGGCGTCGGGATCGACGATCCAGTACTCGCCCACTCCGTGGGCGGCGTAGTCTTCAAGCTTGATGCCCCGGTCGATGGCCTCGGTTGACTCGGAGACCACCTCGGCAACGAAGTCCGGCGCGGGAAAACGCAGTTGCCCGGGGGTAAAGGCCGCGGCCTTCTGAGAGCCGAAAAAACACAGGTCCGGTTCGTAGTCGTTGCGCGTCAGACAGATCAACAGGCGCTCGTGGCCGACGTGGCCGAGTTGCCGGGCATCGACGTAGGTGCTCAGGAGGCGGTACAGCAGTCCCGACACGATCTCGTGCTGGAGTCGAATCGGAGAATGCGGGACGATCTGGCCGTTGATGAACTCGGCGCTGGTATCCTCGGTCATCTGCTCATAGAACTGTTCCCGCGCAGCGCGCTCCTCCTGTAGCTTTGCCTGGATCCGCTCCAGGTACACGGGAAGTTTCGGTGACTGCATCAGCCTCTGGAGAATGGCTTCCATCGCGGCCTCCGCCGCGCCATTATACGCCCGGCGGCCGCGGCCCTACAATCAGCACTGTCGATGTCTCCGTGTCATCAGACCGGCGGCGCCGCGGCGCGCCGCCATTTGACAGAGGACAACCGGCGTGCGACCGTCATTTGAGGAACTCGTCCGTCAGCGAATCGTTGTGCTCGATGGGGCGATGGGCACCAGCATCCACACCCACCACCTGGACCTCCAGCGCGACTGGATGGGGCAGGAAAACGCCAGCGAAGTGCTGAACCTGACGCGCCCGCAACTCATCCAGCAAATCCACGAGAGCTTTCTGGAGGCCGGTTGCGATGCCGTGGAGACCAATACCTTCAACGGCAGCGCCGGCGATCTGGAGGAGGCAGGGCTCTCGCCGCGGGCCGAGGAAATCAATCGCATCGCCGCGGAAATCGCCCGCCGGGCCTGCCGGCGCTTCGACACGCCCCACCGCCCGCGCTACGTCGTCGGCTCGGTCGGCCCCACCCGCCGGCTCATCAGCATCGGCAACACCGACTGGGATACGCTCCTGGCCAGCTTCCTGCCCCAGATGCGCGGACTGATCGCCGGCGGCGTTGACGTCATCCTCATCGAGACCCAGCAGGACCTGCTCTGCATCAAGTGCGCCATCAACGCCGCCGAGGAGGCAATGCGCCAGCTCGGCCGGCGCCTCCCCATCATGGTGCAGGCGTCGTTCGACACCAACAACGGCCAGCAGATGCTCACCGGCTCGGATCCCTCGGCGCTGGTGGCCGCACTGCTGCCGTACGATCAGGTGATGTCTCTGGGGGTGAACTGCGCCTTCGGGCCGACAGAGCTGAGCGAAACGGTGCGCTACATCGCCGAGAACTGGCCGCGACCGGTGAGCGTGCTCCCCAACGCAGGGCTGCCGATCATGGTGGACGGCAAGGCGCAGTTCCCGATGGGGCCGGAGGATTTTGCCCGCGGGGTCCTGCGCTTCGTCGACGAGTTCGGCGTGAACATCATCGGCGGATGCTGCGGCACCACCCCGCGGCACATCCGACTGCTGTGCGAGGCGGTGGGGATTGCGCCGGGGCAGCCCGCCTCCGCGGCACGGGCTGCCAGACCCCGCGACGTCAGGCCGTCCCCACAAGTCTCCAGCCTCTACACGAGCACGGAAATCCGCCAGGAGAGCAGCTATCTGATCGTGGCCGAGCGGACCAACACCAACGGCAGCCGGCAGTTCAAACGGCTGCTTCAGGAGGAGGACTGGGATGGGCTGGTGAGCATGGCGCGGGACGAGATGCGCGACGGCTCTCACATGCTCGACGTCTGCGTCGACTTCGTGGGCCGCGACGGCGTGCGCGACATGCGCGAGGTGGTGCGCAGGTTCGTCAGCCAGGTGCAGCCCGGCACGGGGGCGCCGCTCATGCTCGACAGCACCAGCCCCGACGTCATGGAGGCCGGACTGAAGCTGGCCGGCGGACGCTGCGTCCTCAACTCCATGAACCTGGAGGAGGGAGAGCAGAAGCTGGCGCGCATCTGCGCCCTGGCGAAAAAGTACGGCGCCGCCGTCGTCGCCGGCTGCATCGACGAGGACAGGGTCTCGGCCATGGCCCGCACGGCACAGCGCAAGCTCGAGATCGCGCGGCGCATCCGCGACCTGGCGGTCAACCGCTACGGACTGAAGGACGGCGACATCTTCTTCGACCCGCTCGTGCTGCCCATCAGCACCGGCATCGAGGCCGACCGCCGCAACGCCCTGGAGACCATCGAGGGCACGCGGCTGATCAGCCGTGCGTTTCCCGAATGCCACACCATCGTGGGGCTCTCCAACGTCAGCTTCGGGCTTAAACCGGCGGCGCGCGTCGTGCTCAACAGCGCGTTCCTGCATGAGCTGCGCGAGGCCGGGCTCACGGCCGCCATCGTCCACGCCTCCAGAATCCTGCCGAAAAACCGCATACCGCCCCAGCAGTGGGATGCCGCGCTGGATTTGATCTACGACCGCCGCCGCGATGGTTTCGACCCCCTCACGCATTTCATCGGGCTCTTCCCCGACGAAAAGACCCCCGTCGCCCTCTCGCCCGCCGAAACGGAAACCCTGAGCATCGAGGAGATACTCAAGCGCCACATCATCGACGGCGACAAACGCAACCTCGCGGCCCATCTGGACCAGGCCATGAAAACCTACGCGCCGCTGGCCATCATCAACGACATTCTGCTGGCCGGCATGAAGGTCGTCGGCGATCTGTTCGCCAGCGGGCAGATGCAGCTTCCCTTCGTGCTGCAGAGCGCCGAGACGATGAAGGCGGCGGTGGCGCATCTGGAGCCGCACATGGAGAAGGTGGCGGGCGCCTCCAGGGGGCGCCTGGTCCTGGCGACGGTCAAGGGCGACGTCCACGACATCGGCAAGAACCTCGTGGACATCATTCTCAGCAACAACGGCTACACCGTCTACAACCTGGGCATCAAGCAGCCCATCCAGGAAATCCTCCGGGCCGCCCGCCAGCACCAGGCCCACGCCGTGGGCATGTCGGGACTCCTGGTCAAGAGCGTCGCCGTCATGAAGGAGAACCTCCAGGAGATGAACGGCCAGGGCGTGGACATCCCCGTGCTCCTGGGCGGCGCGGCCCTCACCCGCGAATATGCCGAGGAGGACCTGGCCGAGCTTTACAAGGGACCGCTGCTGTACTGCAAGGACGCCTTCGAGGGTCTGCACGCCATGGACCGTATCGCCGCCGGACAGGTGCGCGAGGCAGTCGAGGAGCAACGCCGACGCGCCCAGCGCCGACGCGAGCTTCGCCAGCGCGCCGTCAGGCCCCAGTCCGGCGAGGCGGCCGACGCCCGGCCGGTGGCTCGCGACAATCCCGTGCCGGTTCCCCCCTTCTGGGGCAGGCGCGTGGTCGTCGACCTGCCCCTGCGACACATCTTTCCCTATATCAACGAAACGGCGCTGTTCGTGGGGCAGTGGGGATTCAGGCAGAAAGCCCTCAGCAGACAGGAGCACCAGCGGCTCATCGACGAACAGGCGCGGCCGGTCTTCGCCCGCCTCCAGCAGCGGGCGATCGACGAGGGTCTGCTGCAGCCCCGCGTCGTCTACGGCTATTTCCCCGTCCAGTCGCACGGCGACGAGCTGATCGTCTACCGGTGCGATGAGTTCGCCGTCGGCAGCACGCGCCCCGCCGCCGCGCCGTGCGAGCTGCTGCGATTCCGATTCCCGCGCCAACAGAACCGCCGACGCCTCTGTATCGCCGACTTCTTCCGCCCCGTCGAATCCGGCCAGTACGACGTGCTCGGCGTCCAACTGGTGACCGTCGGCCACCGCGCCACTGAGGCCGCCGAAATACTCCGCAAGGCCGACAGGTATCAGGAGTATCTGTATCTGCACGGATTCTGCGTGGAGGCGGCCGAGGCCCTGGCCGAGTTCTGGCACAAACGCATGCGCCAGGAGCTGGGCTTCGGCAGCGAGGATGCACCCACCATCCAGGAGCTGTTCCAGCAGAAGTACCGCGGCAGCCGCTATTCCTTCGGCTACCCGGCCTGTCCGAATCTCGAAGACCGCGCCCTGATTGTGCAACTACTGCAGCCCCAGGAAATCGGCGTAAGCCTCAGCGAGAACTACATGCTGGTGCCCGAGCAGTCGACCGATGCCATCGTCGTGCATCATCCACAGGCCAAGTATTTTGATGTCTGAGAACGCCTACACCCCCGCCGGCGCCTCGGCCGGTTTCTCGCGGCTGCTGGCGTTCCTCAGCCGGTTGATGGCCGCCAGATACGCCATGGCGCTGGCTTCGAGAATGTCGGTGCTCAGCCCCCGACCGCGAATCTTCCGCCCGTTGTGCTCCAGTTCGATCTGCACCTCGCCCAGGGCCTCCTTGCCCTTGGTGACGGCGCGGATGCGGTAGTCGCTCAGACTGGCGCGGATGCCCGTGAGCCGCTGGATCGCGCTGTAGATCGCATCGACCGGCCCGTCGCCAATTGAAGCGTCCTGGAGCTTCTGCCCATTGGAGTCCTTCAGCGTCACCGTCGCCGTCGGAATCGCGTTGGTGCCGCTGGTCACCTGAAGCCCCTCCAGCGTGAACAGGCCGTGGCTGATGTTCAACTGATCATCGATCAGCGCCTCGATATCCTCGTCGAAAACCTCCTTCTTCTTGTCCGCCAGCGCCTTGAAGCGCGCGAAGGCGGCCTCGAGTTGCTCGTCGTTCAGCGTGTAACCGAGCTGGGTCACGCGGTCCTTGAAGGCGTGGCGGCCCGAGTGCTTGCCCAGCACCAGCGACGACCTTGGGATGCCCACCGTGGCCGGGTCCATGATCTCGTAGGTCTCCCGGTACTTGAGGATGCCGTCCTGATGGATGCCGGCCTCGTGGGCGAAGGCGTTCTCACCGACGATGGCCTTGTTGCGCTGCACCATCAGGCCGGTCAGCGTGCTCACCATGCGGCTGGTGGGATAGATTTTCGTGGTATCGATGCGCGTGCCCACTTTGTAGTAGTCCTGACGCGTCCGCAGGGCCATCACCACCTCCTCCAGCGAGGCGTTTCCGGCGCGCTCGCCGATCCCGTTGATCGTGCACTCCACCTGCCGCGCCCCGTTCTCCACGGCCGCCAGTGAATTGGCCACGGCCATGCCCAGATCGTCGTGACAGTGGGAGGAGAGGATGATGTGCTTCTCGCGGATGATCGGCAGTTTCCTGATCAGGTGGGAGAAGATCAGCCCATAGGTGCTGGGGGTTGCGTAGCCGACGGTGTCGGGCAGGTTGATGGTCGTAGCCCCGGCCTCGATGGCCGCGTGGGTGATTTCCTCCAGGAAGTCCAGCTCGGTGCGGCTGGCGTCCTCCGGCGAAAACTCGACGTCGCGGGTGTAGGCCAGCGCCTGTTTGATCGACTCGACGCTGATGCGGATGATGTCCTCCTTGCCTTTCTTAAGTTTGTGGTCGCGGTGGATTTTGGAGGTGGCGCAGAAGACGTGAATCCGCGGCTTCGCTGCACGCTTCACCGCCTCCCCGGCGCGCTCGATGTCTTTGGGCATGCAGCGTGCCAGCCCGCAGACGATGCTCTTGGTGATCTCACCGGCGATGGCCTGCACCGACTCGAAGTCCCCCTGTGAGGAGATGGGGAAGCCGGCCTCGATGATGTCCACGCCCAGCAGCTCGAGCTGGCGGGCGATCTCCAGCTTCTCGTGGAGATTCAGCGTCGCCCCCGGAGACTGCTCGCCATCGCGCAACGTCGTGTCGAAGATGCGTACCATTTCCATGACCTGGCTCCCGTGTCACGCGGCCCGGCTTCTCCCGGCGCCACAAAAAGAAAAAACCCCGCGACTCGCATCGCAGGGTCCGACGGTTAACCTGAAGCAGCGATCCCTACGATCGAGCGCACCAAATCCCCAGCCCGCTAAGGGCCAGAGTAAGTCGCAGGACCAGCAGAGCGTCTCGCTGCATTGGGTACATTTAATATCGGCCGACGCCGGATGTCAATTCACCCGCGCGGATTTTCCGGACCAGGGGCCCGGAATCGCGCCGGCGCACAACGTAGCACGGGCGTCGCCGCCCGTGCCCAACCGCGTCGCGACCCAACCCATAGCACGGCCGTCCTTGCCCCACCCTTGCGATCGGCTGGCTTGCGTCCGCGCTTCAACATGTGCCACGCCCATTCTGGCTCCATCCAAACGCAGAAACTCTCACACACCCCGCCCCTGCCGCCGCGGGCGCAATGCGCCGCGTTTCGCCTTGTGCCCGCCCTCCGCTACGATACTCCCATGGGCCCTGCTGCCATTCAGTATCGGTGGAAGGTCTCGCTCAGGTCATCGCCGGCGGCCATCTGGCCCTACGTCGCCGACATCCGCCGCTTCAGCCGCGACGTCGGCCTGCCTCCCATCCGTCCGGCGGAATCGGACGTGCTGCCGGGGGGCCGCAGACGCCTGCTGTGCTCGCTGGGGTGGCGTTGCGTCGTGTGCGAGCAGTCGCCGCTGGAATGGGTCTGGCCACAGGGACTCTCGCTCACGCTCAGCTTCCAGCAGGGTCCGGTTGTCGAGGCCAGCGCCGCCATCAACCTGCAGCGCACCGAATCGGCAACGGTCGCCGAGGTAACAACCGACGTGCTTCCACGCGGGATGTTCGGCTGGTGGGTGGCGCGATACTACGGGCGCCGCGTGGGCCGGGCCCTGAAGCGCGTGCTGCTGCGATACGATGCCCTGGCCCATTTCAACGACCGCGTCAGCGCCACCGACTTGCGCCAGGTGCGCTTGGCGCCGGGCGGGTACGAGCGCCTGGCCTCCGGATGCCAGGCCCTGGTCGCACAGGGAGCTCCCCTGGCCATCATCGACCGCCTGCGGCAGACCCTCGAAGGAGGCGACGACTTGGCGGCGGCGCGCCTGCGCCCCTTCGAACTGGCCGATGCCTGGGACCTGGATCGACGAACCGTCAGCGAGGTCTTCCTCCTGGCCGCCCGCCTGGGTCTGCTGGAGCTCAACTGGGATGTGCTCTGTCCCCTGTGCCGCCAGCCGGCGCAGTCCGTGCCCAGCCTCCTTCAGGTCCATGCCACCGCACGCTGTCCCAACTGCGGCCAGGAGTTCGCCGTCACCCTCAATCGCGACGTGGAGCTGACTTTCCGCGCCGCTCAAACCATCCGGCTTCTCGACAGCCGCGACGCCCTGGCGGCCGGACCCGCCAGCGCCCCCCACATCGCCGCACAGGTGCGGCTGCCTCCCGGCCAGCGCCGCGAACTGACGCTGTCGCTGGAACCGGGACGATACCGGGCACGCGCCTGGCCTCTGGCCCGCCCAGTGGAGTTCTTCGTCGTGGCCGCCCGCACCGCCGCCCCTGCGCCACCGGCCGACCCCCGATATCACAGCGTCATCGACCAGGCCGACGCCGACGCCGCCCACGCCGGGCCCGCCGTCACCCAGGCCGGCATCGAAGTCGCCGATGGCGCCTGCCATCTCAGCGACCGCGCCCTGGCCACGTCCGCCATGCTCACGCTGCGCAATCGCGGACGCGACGAGGCCCTGGTGGCGCTGGAGCGCGCGGCTCCCGACCGTCAGAGCGCCACCGCCCTGGAAATCGCGCTGCTGCAGCGCTTCCGCGAGCTGTACCCCGAACAGACGCTTTCCAGCGACCAGCGCCTCGCCGTGGGACCCCTTGCCGTGCTCTTCACCAACATCGTCGGCTTCGACGCGCTGTGCCGCCGTGCCGGCGACATGCAGGCCGTCGACGCCATCGCCGCACACGCCGACATCCTCCGCAACGCCGCCACCGCCGAATCCGGCTGCCTCCTCAAGATCATCGGCGACCGCGCCATGTGCGTCTTCGAGCACCCGCTTCAGGCCCTGCGGGCCGCCCTCATCGCCCAACACGCCCTGGCCCAGCGCCCGCACGATCCCATCGCCGTCAGGGCGGCCCTGCATTACGGCCCATGCGTCGCCGTCTCCCTCAACGACCGCCTGGATTTCATCGGCGCCGCCGTGAACCTGGCGGCCGTCCTCGTGGAGCATTCCACCGGCAGCGACGTGGTTGTGACACAGGCTGTTCACGATGACCCCCTGGTCGAGCTGTTCCTGAACCATCCCACGATGCTCGAAGTCTCCAATCTCCCCCCGGGCTTCCGCTCTGTTCCCGACGAAGTGAGCCTCAAGGGACGCGCCCCGCTGCGGCTGTGGCGCATCGAGCGGGCCCCGGACCCTGCACAGGCCCCTCTCAGCCGGCCGGCGTGAGGAACTCGCCAGCCACCGCATCCGCCACGTTCAGGCCCTTCTCGCTCAGGCCGAATCCATCCTCGCGCACCTGGATCAGACCCAGACCCATCAGTCGTTCGATGACTGCGGCGAACTCTTCCGCGATGTGGATGCCGCTGCGCCGGGCCACGTCCGTGAACACCACCCCGCGCGCCAGGCGAAGCTGAAGCATGACCAGCTCCCCCGCGCGCCGGCGCGGCGTCAGGTGCTCCACGTCCATCGTCGGCATCTGGCGGGCCTCCAACGCCCGCTCCCATTCCCCCAGATGCGGCCGATTCCGCCACCTCCACCCCTCTATATGGCTCGCCGCCGACGGGCCCAGCCCGATGTAGTTGCCGCCCTCCCAGTAGAGCAGGTTGTGGCGGCATTCCTCCCCCGGCTTCGCGAAGTTGCTGATCTCGTACGCCACGAATCCGGCCTCCGACAGCCGCCGCCGCGTCTCGTGAAGCATGTCCAGTTCCAGCTCTTCTTCCACCGCCCGCACCTGCCCCAGGCGCCGCCGCACAGCCAGGGGCGTGTTGGGTTCGTAGGTCAGCGCATAGCACGACAGATGCCCGGTCCCCAGCGACACCGCATGATGCAGTGATTGCCGCCACGAGGCCATGTCCTGCCCGGGAATGGCGAAAATCAGGTCGAGGTTGAGACGTGTGAAGCCGGCCTGCCGCGCTACCTCGAGGCTGCGCGGCACGTCCTGGGGCTCGTGGTGGCGCTCCAGCATACGCAGCTCGGCAGGGACGAAGCTCTGGGCGCCGAAGCTCAGGCGGTCGACTCCCATCCCGCGCACCATGCGGCAGTAGTCGAGCGTCACGGTGGCCGGATTGCACTCGACCGTCCATTCCTCGACGGCCGACAAATCGAAACATTGGCGCAAGCCGCTCAGCAGTCGCGACATTTGTTCGATGGGCAGGAGGCTGGGGGTGCCGCCGCCGATGAAAATGCTCGTGGGGCGCAGGCGTGGGCCGCGCGCCTCCGCCGACCATCCGGCTGCTTCGGCCAGCAGAAGATCCACAAATCGCTTCATCCTCTGCGGTGTCTGCCGCGTAATACTGTAGAAGTCGCAGTAATGGCACTTGTGGAAGCAGAAGGGCACGTGCACATAGAGACCGGGAACGTCCACGCCCGCCAAGCGCGGCGGCAACGCCGGCGCAGGGCCGCTGGCCGATTCGCGGTCGGCGCCGCTCGATGAAGTTGTCAGGGCAAGGCGCATCAAGTCGTGGGCCGCGCGGACCATGCGGCTTGCTCTGCCGTCCGCTTGCGGCTAGCTTATTCAATGCTATTCCGGGCGCGCACGCCAGTGTGCCCCGACCACCGGCTGAACGATTCTTCTAGCGAGGCACCTCACCATGCAAGTTGTGCTGGTCATGTTCCGACCGGGCCACGAGCGCCGAAGCTTTTCGCTGCCGCGACAAACCACCGTCATCGGCCGCAAGGAGGATTGTGATCTGCGCATACCGCTGGCCGAGGTGTCGCGCAAGCACTGCCGTTTCGTCGTTGAGGGCGAGTCGCTGCGACTGGAGGACCTGGGCAGCTCCAATGGCACGTATGTAAACGGCAAACGCATTCAGGAAGCGATCATCAAACCCGGCGACAACGTGCAGATCGGCCCGCTGACATTTGTCGTGCAGATCGACGGTCAGCCGCCGGACGAGGAGATTCCCGAACCGGTGGCGTTCGACCTGGCCGACAGCGGTGTAGCCGCCGCGGCGGGCGAGGCCGCTGCCGGCGATTCGGCGTTCGATCTGGATTTGGACTTCCTCGAGGAAGAACCCAAGAAGCAGACCCAGGAATGAACCACGCAGGCTTATCCCTGGAACCCTCCATGTACACCTACTCCAACGACAACACCCAACTCACCCTCGACACCGCCGATCCCTCCCGCCGCTTCGACAACATGCTCTACAACCGCGCCTACATGACCATGATCGACCAGTGCGCGCGCGGCGGCGGAAAACACATGACCGAGGAGGGATACACCAATATCCTCCTGACCACCGGCCGGACCCTCTATCTCCGCGACGATGAGACCGGCAAGTTCTTCTCCGCCGGCTGGGCCCCCGTCTGCAGGGACTATGCCTCCTACCGCTGTACCTCCGGCTTCAATTACCAGATCATCGAAAACGTCACCGACGCCCTGAAGGTCACCTGGCGCATCTACGTCCCGGCCGGCGACGATCCCATCGAAATCTGGGACGTCCGCGTGGCCGATGTCAGCGGCAGGCCGCGAAAGGTCAGCCTCTTCACCTTCGCCGAGATGACCTGCGACGGCATGGACCTCTACGGCGGGGCGCTGTATCGCTTCGCCAAGTACTACCCCCAGATCAACGGCATCTTCGTCCGCCAGGACTACGTCAAGCACCACGAGATCAACTTCCCCTGGCACAACGGTTTCCTGGCGGCCGACCGCAAAGCCGACGCATGGGACGCCCACAAGGAGAAGTTCATCGGCCCCAACCGTTTCCCCGACCGCCCCATCACGGTTGAGCAGGGTAGCTGCCAGAACCGGCACGCCTCCATGAACACGCCCACATGCACGCTGCAGTTTCGCCTGGCCATCCCGGCCAGGGGGGCGCAGGACACGCGCATGATTATCGGCGGCTGCGACGACATTCCGCGCATCCAGGCGTTGCGCGACACATACCTCAATGGCTCGCTGGAAAAGGACCCACACTTCGACGCCCTGGCGGCCGAGCGCGCTGCGATGATGAAGAACATCCAGCTCCAGACCCCCGAGCCGTCGATCAACACCATGCTCAACGGCTGGACCAAACAGCAAATTCACTACGGCGCCGTCTGGGTCCGCTGGGGCTACAAGGGCTACCGCGACATCGTCCAGCAGAGCCAGGGCATCCTGACTCAGGATGCCGCGCAGGCAAGGAAGAACCTCAAGCGCGCCTGCGAGCACCAGTACAGCAATGGCTTTGCCCTGCGCGGCTGGCATCCGCTGGACACGATGGAATACGCCGACAGCGCCCAGTGGCTCATCTCCGCCATCACTGAATACGTCAAGGAAACCGGCGACTTCGCCTTCCTCGACGAGGACACCAAATACCTCGACAAAGGATCGGGAACCATCTACGAGCACCTGATGAAGGCCATGATCCGCCTCCACACCGACCGCGGCCCGCGCGGAATGTGCCTGGCCTTCTTCGGCGACTGGAACGACTCGCTCACCCACGTCTGCAAAAAGGGCAAGGGCGAGAGCGTATGGCTCTCGATGGCCTTCTGTCGATGTGCCATCCTCATGAAGGAACTGGCCGAGCGGCTGGGGAAGAAGGATGATGCCGCCCGGATGGCCGCCTGGCACGCCGAAATGGCGCAGATCATCAACGACAAGGCCTGGGATGGCGACTGGTACATCTGCGCCATCGACGATGACGGCAACCTCATCGGCTCGAAGACCAACGAGGAAGGCAAGATCTTCCTCAACATGCAGAGCTGGGCCCAGCTCGGCCGCGTCGCGGATGAATCCCGCTTCAACAGGGCCTTCGCTGCAATAGTGTCCCGGACGAGGTCGTCCGGATTGATGCGGAAACTTGCGATGGATGGCCGGTGGACCAACCCCGCGGCGTGCGCGTGCGGCAACACGCCGTGCGGTGCGCGTACCCCGGCGGCTCCGA
>Ga0308417_1000067_pt1 | contig 83857 bp, 77 predicted proteins | sample HotsprSampleOS65_FD_203528 | JGI IMG/M metagenome (GOLD analysis project Ga0308417, IMG submission 203528) | Hot spring phototrophic mat microbial communities from Octopus Spring, Yellowstone National Park, Wyoming, United States - 20090730_OS65 ... | reverse complement strand
GCGTGGAGGAACTTGCCCAAGCCCAGCAGCGCACCGAACAGCGCGTGGAGCTCCTGGCGCGCCGGATGGACGAACTCGCGCAAGCGCAACAGCGCACCGAGCAAAGCGTGGAGGAACTTGCCCAAGCCCAGCAGCGCACCGAACAGCGCGTTGAGCAACTGGCGGGTGCGCAGCAACAACTCACCGAAGCGCAACGGCGGACCGAAGAGGAAGTGCGCCGGCTGGCCAAAGCTCTCAACGAGACCCGCACCATGGTGGGTGGCCTTTCCGACGCGGTGGGCTACACCCTCGAAGACCGCGCCATCCGCTCCCTGCCGGAGCTGCTGCCGGAGCTGGCCGGGATAAGCCCCGACGGGCCTTTTGCTCGACGGTGGGTCACCGACCGGCGGGGGGAGCTTGTGGAACTCAACATCGTCGGCTACGGCCGGCGGGCCACTGGGGATACGGTCACGGTGGTGGGGGAGGCCAAGGCCCGCGCCCGGGTAAAAGACGTGGACAACGTTCGCCGTCTGCTGGAGCGCCTGAGCGGTACCGCGGTTGTACGGGGGGAGCTGGTGGGGGTGCTGGTGAGTTACCAGGTGCGCCCGGAGGTGGAGGAGCGAGCTCAAAGCGCCGGTGTGCTCGTGGTCCCCTCGTACCTCTTGAGCCTCTGACACCCCATAGAGCTGCTCCTGGCGCCCGGCTCCGCTGCGGCGTTGACAACGGCCGTGCCGTCCATGGTACCGGTGGTGCCCCTGTGCACCCCAAGCGGGGCCCCTGCCGGTCGAAGACGGGCAGGCCGCGCCCAGCGCCCACCGCGGCGGGGCCGGCCACCAGCGCTGCGATCACCAACCCCCCAGCCATGGCCGGGATGGCCTCCAGAGCGGTGCGGACGGTGGGGGGTACTGCTCCTCACCCTCCCGAGCCAGCTCGCCTCGCACCCCCACGGCAAAGCCGAAGCTCCGGTCTGCCTGGGCACCCCGGGAATGGCCCCTTGCTCCGCCCGGTCAAACCCAGGGGCAGCGCCCCGGCGATCACCGCCAAGCGCTATGGAGCCCACCCCTCCTACCAGCCGCCGCCTTGGGCGCCTCCACCAACCCATTGGCAAGTGAACGGTAATGTGGAGCTTCGGCACCACCCCCTAGCTCCAGATGCGAGGGCTGCGCCCGCCGTTGTTATCCCCCGCTACTCCGCGGTGGGGGCAGGGCGTCGTTACAGTCCGAGCATGCCGCCGGCACGGGCGAGCAGCGCCGCCAACGCGTCATGCCGCCCGCCGGGGTGGACCGCACCGTCGCCGACGAACACAGCGACGCACTCACCGCGCTGCAGCACCGGCATGACCACACCATCTTCCAACTCGCTGCCCGAGCCCAGAGCGTGCGCGAGGGCGCGTCGCGAGGCCGCCGGAGCGCCGGCAAGCTGAAGCACGCACCGCCCGACGACCACCTCTTCCAGCAGATCCAAGCCGCGAGGCGATTTCCCCGCCGGCACGTGGGCGAAACCGTAGGAGCCCAGGGACTCGAACGCCCGCTCCCGCACCGCCAACAACACGCCACGGTGGAAAAAGTCGCCGGCCAGACGCAGCAGCGAAGCGCACACCTCCGCCGGCGGGGCGTCCAAGTGCAACGCCAAGAAGAAGTCTCGCAGCGACTCGGCCTCGTCCCGACCACGGGAGCCCTGGCGCGCCAGGGTGCGCTCGGCGAGCAGCGTCAGCTCCTCGCGGAACCAGCGCCCCGTCTCGCCGGCCTCGGAGAGCGGGCCGGGGAGCAGAAACTCCACCCCCAGCACAATCGCCTGGTGGCGCACCGCCGGATCCGACAGGCCACCCACCCATAGCACGGGCACCGGTGGTTCGGCCGTGCGGGCGGCGCGCACCACGTTGAGCCACGCCTCCGCCTGCCCGGCCAGCGTCCCCGCCGAGGGCAGATGCAAAATCAGCAGGTCGGGTTCGACGGACGCGGGGAAGAAGACATCCCCTTCTACGGTCACCGTCCAACCTCGCTGCGCCCACAGCGGCTCCAAATGGCGGTACGGTCGTGGGTCAGCGGTGACCACGGCGACCGAGGGGTGGCCTACGGGAAGGTGGACTTGCTCCAGGCTGCTGCGCAGGTCGGCGAGGGGATCCCCGGCCATCTCCACCCCCTCCCCCAACTCCTCCAGCGACAGTCGCACCCTCTCGGCGTCGATGCGGGCCAGAAAATCCCGACTCGACTCCCACCGCTCCGCCGTGACGGGCGGAGGCCCAGGCCGAAAACAGAAGCTGCCAGTGCGTGCGGCCGCGGCTCGCAGGACTTCAGGTTCGAGGCGACCGGCCACCCGACCCCCTCGGATCCACAGGGTGCCACGGCTATCACCGCAGTCCAGCTCCAGGGAACCCTCTACCTCGGCCGATTCCAACAGCCTGAACAGGCTGGGCAGCGCGATGTCGCCCAGCCGGCCGAGAATCGCCTTCATGAGCCCTCCTCGCCGGCCGCCAGGGTGACCAACACGGTGCGGGCGTGCTGCAGCCACACGTCCATCACCCCGGCCAGTTTCCCCTTTGCCTCCCAAGCCAGCCGATAACGCCCAGGAATCAAACCGTGGAACTCTACGCCCCCGTCGCCTCCACGTGCCCGTCGCACCCCGTCCGGCCCTAGCAGGAAGGCGGTGACCCACCCCGCCCCCGCTGGGGCGCGGCAGCTCATCGTCGCTCCCCCGACCGGCACCACCCGCAAACCATGGCGGCGCGGCAGCGCAGCGTAGCCGCTCTCTTCCACGTGCAGCAGACGCACCCCTGCCAGCGGTACGTCCGCCGCCGCTCCGGCCATGGGAACGTAGCGCACGCCCACCAGCCCCACTGATGCACCAGGATCGAAAGCCACCCACCCCAAGGACCCCAGCCAGGCTTCACCCCAGCGGTGCCAGCGGGCCTCGTGGTCGGCCACCAACACGCCGTGTACCGCCCGTGCCGGCACGCCCAGGGCGCGCAACAGGCCCACCGCCGCGTTGGCCCGTCCCGAGCAGCGGCCACGCCGCCGGCCCAGCACCGAGGCGGCGTCCTGCGCTCCGCCGTCGCGGTCGTCCAGAGTGATGCGCCGCGTCACCCACGCCACCACTTCTTCCACCACCCCTACGGCCAGGTGCTGCCGGCCCACGGCGTTCAGCAGTTCCGCCGGCAGGGCGAAGCCGGCCGGCGTCTCGAGGTAGCCGGCGTCCACGTCCCGGGCGGCCAAGGGGAGCGGGAATGGGGGAGAGCCGGCAAAGGCTTGCACGCTGCGGCTCACCGTGACCACCGCGCCGTCGTGGGACAGCTCGATCCCCACCACGTGCCCATTGCGGTCGCCGGTCTCCACGTGGGCGGCCAGCGGCAGGGGCATGCCGATGTGCGCCTCGTCCGCCCCAGCGGCCGCGGCGGCCAACAGGGCCACGGCCATCGCCCGAAAAGCGTTCACGCCCCCTCCGCCACGGCGCGCACCCGATGGGCGAAGGCGTCCAACACGCCGTTGACGAACTGGGAGGAGCGTTCGGATCCGTAGCGTTTGGCCAGCTCGATGGCCTCGTCGATGATTACAGAAACCGGTGTGTCGGGCTGGTAGAGCAACTCGTACATGGCGAGCCGCAGGATGTTGCGGTCCACCGCCGCCATGCGCTCGATGCGCCAGTGGTCGGCTTGCCCGGCGAGCTCGCTGTCGATCTCTGGCAGGTGCCCCAGCACCCCACGCACCAAAGTGCCGGCAAACTCCCGCGCCGCCGCCGGTACCTCCTGCAGGTCAGCCGAGGAGGCGGTCAGAGTCTCCACCTCTCCCCCGGCCAGCTCGTGCTGGTAGAGGAGTTGCAAGGCCAGCTCGCGCCCGCGGCGCCGTACCCCCACGGCTTACCCCTCTCGCAACTGTTGGAACAGCCTCACCATCTCGATCGCCGCCAGGGCTGCGTGCCACCCCTTGTTGCCCGCCTTGCTGCCGGAGCGTTCCAGTGCCTGCTCCAGGGTGTCGCAGGTGAGCACGCCGTAGGACACCGGCACCTGCGAGTGCATCGCCACCTGCGCCAGCCCTTTAGTGCTTTCGGCGGCGATGTACTCGAAGTGCGGCGTGGCACCGCGGATCAGCACGCCCAGGGCAATGACCGCATCGACCTTGCCGGTGGCCGCCAGGCGCTGCGCCGCAAAGGGCAGCTCCCACGACCCGGGCACGCGGGCCAGGATGACGTCTTCGTCGCGCGCCCCGTGGCGCAGGAGGCAGTCCATGGCGCCCTCCACCAGGCGCGCGGTGAGCAGATCGTTGAACCGGCTGGCGACGATACCGAAGCGCAGCCCCGTGGCGTCCAGCTTGCCTTCCAGGATCTGAGGCATGTCCCTCTCCGACTTGTCATTGTACGGTTGGTCAGGCGCCGCGACAAGCGGCCGCCCCCGACACCTTGGGTACCTCCACCCCCAGTGCCGCCAGCTGTGCGGTAACCATTTGGGCCCAACCTGCGTTGGCCCGTGGGTTCGCCGGTGAGGGGTGCAACACCTCGCCCACCGCCACCCCCATGCCCTCCAAAGCGGCGGCGGCGCGCCGGCGCGCAAATCCCCCGAGCCCCACCACTAGCCGCGGCTGCACCTGCGCCACGACGGCGCGCAGCGCCGCGTCGCACACCGCTTCCAGCGCACGCCGCTGGCCGACGGGGAGTCGGTCAGGGGTGAGGTTGCCTCCGCTGGCCTGCAGGAACATCAGGGGGCAGTAGTTGAGCACCGCGAAGTGAGCAAAAAATCGCTCCGGCTCACCCCAGCGCTCCCGCACCCACCCCCACAGGCGCTGCCCGCTCACCTCGCGGCGGCGGCAGGAAAACCCCAGCACCGGTCGTGCTGGGTGCTGCCGCGGCGGACGCCCAATCTCGGCTTCGATCCCCAGCCACGAGCGCACCAACTCCACCTCCCCAAAGGGCACGCCGGTTTGCGCCATCCCCCACGGCCCCGGGTTCATGCCCAGCAGCACCACCTGCGGCGGCCCTGCGAGGGCCCGTCGCAGGTACAGCTCGTGGGCCGACCAAGCGTAGCGCAGGGGGTTGTACACGAAGGCCACCGGCGGCGCGAAGGTGAGCCGGTCCACCCTCTCCGCCAGGTGGCGGTAGGCGGCCAGCGCCACGTCAATGATGGCACTCATCAAGGGGCCCCGCCGTCGCCGTGCAGGGCCGACCACACCTTGGCCGCGGTGGCCTTGCCCACCACCTCGTCCAGCGCCTCCCTAGCCGCCGCGCGCACCCCATCCAGCGAGCCAAAGCGCTGCAGCAGCCGCTGGGCCCGGACCGGACCCACCCCCGGCACCGCCAGCAACTGCGTGGCCAGACGTCGGGCCCGCCGCCGGCGACGGTGCCGGGTGACGGCGAAGCGATGGGCTTCGTCGCGCAGCAACTGGAAGACCAGTCGCACCGGGTCGTTGGCCTCCAGCCGCAACGGTTGGGGGGAGTGCAGCACGTGCACCTCTTCGAAGCGCTTGGCCAGCCCAGCCACCGGGCGCTCCAGGTTGAGCTCGGCCAAAGCACGCGCGGCGGCGGCCACCTGTGCCTGCCCCCCATCCACCAGCACTAGGTCCGGTAGCGGCTGCCCTTCCTGCAGGCGGCGGCGGTAGCGCCGGGTCACCGCCTCGGCCAAACCGGCGGGATCGTCGGCCCCCGCCCCCTCCCTCACGTTGAAGGTGCGGTACTCCCCCTTGCGCAGCCTTCCCCCCTCCCACACGACCAACGCCGCCACTTGCACCTCCCCGTGGAAGTGGGATACGTCGAAACACTCGATGCGCCGCACCGGCGCCGCCACCCCCAGGCGCTGGGCAATGGCCGCCGCCACCCGTTCCCCTTCCCGGCGCGGCTGACGGAAGCGCAAGCGAAAGGCGGCACGGGCGTTGTCCTGGGCGAGCGCCAGCACCCGCGCCCGCACACCGCGCCGGGGCACGTGGACGACGACGGCCCGCCCGCCCTTGTGGCGCAGGTAGGCGGCGAGGGTCGCCGGCTCATCCGGGGCGAAAGGCAGCTCGACGCGCTCGGGGACGGCCGGGTTGGCCTCGTAGTACTGGGCCAGGAAGCTGCCCAGCTGCTCGGGACCGAATTCCTGACCCAGCCCCTCCCAATGAAACTCGCGTTTGTCCACCAGTCGCCCCTCCCGGTATACCAGCACCACCACCGACGCGTCGCCCCCCTCCCCGTGCACCCCCACCACGTCCACGGCGCCGCTGCCGGCCACTTCCACGTGCTGGCCGCGGCCCAGCTCCGCCAGGGCGGCCAACAGGTCGCGGTAGCGCGCCGCCCGCTCGAACTCCTCCGCCTCGGCGGCGCGCAGCATCTGTTCTTCCAGGCGCGGTTTGAGCTCGTCGTGTCGGCCCTGCAGCAGCAGCACCACCTCTTCCACCGCCCGGCGGTACTCGGCGACGGAGGTCAGGCCCGCGACGCACGGCCCCAAACAGGCGCCCAGATCGTGATACAGGCACGGGCGCGGTAGCATCCCGTCGCGCCGGGGATCCCAGCGGCAGGTACGCACCTGGGTGCGAGTTCGTATCAGCTCCATCACCCGCGCCGCCATATGCCGGCCCAGGTAAGGGCCGAAGTAGCTGTGCCCGTCGTCCTTGATGCGACGCGTGAGGAAGGCGCGGGGGTACTCTTCGCCGGTGGTGAGCTTCACGTAGGGGTAGGTCTTGTCGTCGCGCAGGGTGATGTTAAAGCGGGGCCGATGCTGCTTGATGAGGCGGTTTTCGAGGATCAGCGCCTCCACCTCGGTGGCCGTGACCACGAACTCCAGCCGCCGCGCCGCTGCCACCATGGCGGCGGTCTTGGGGTCCAGCTCGCGGGCGAAATAGCTCATCACCCGCCGCCGCAAATGCTTGGCCTTGCCCACGTAGAGCACCCGCCCGCGGGCATCCTGAAACTGGTACACGCCCGGCTGCTCCGGCGCTTGGCGAGCCCGCTCGGCCAGCGGGTGGTCGTTCATCGCCGCAATTCAACCACGGCTGGCGAAAAATTCGTCCCTGCATCGCCCCCCTCGCCGGCAGGCGCTGGGGGCACTCCCATTCCCAAGCTAGCCTTCGATTCAAGGGTGGCGCCCGCGCCCTTCCCATCATCCCGTGCGGGCGCTAGGATGCCCAGCTGTGGAGGTCTACGAACGCCTGGCGCGCCGACTGGACCAGTTCCCCCAGGGGTTCCCAGCCACCCCCAACGGCGTGGAGCTGCGCATCCTCAAGAAGATCTTTTCCCCCGAAGATGCGCAGCTCGCCTTGAAACTCAAGATGGTGCCGGAGACCGCCAGCGCCATCGCCCGCCGTCTGCGCCGCCCCAGGGAGGAAATCCAGGCAGCGCTCGCTCGCATGGCGGCCCGTGGCCAGATCTATTCGTTCCGTATGCGCGGCGTGCAGCGCTACATGCTCGCGCCGTTCGTGGTCGGTATCTGGGAGTTTCAACTTCCCCACATGGACGCCGAGCTGGCGTCGCTGTTCGAGGAGTACGCTCCGACCCTGCTGGCCACCCTTGCCAGCACCTCCCCGGCCCTTGCCCGCGTCGTGCCAGTCAACAAGACCCTGCCGGTGCGGGCCGAGGTACTGCCCTGGGAGAACGTCGCCCAGTTGATCTCCCGCGCCCGTTCCTTCCGCGTCATGAAGTGCATCTGCCGCACGGAGCAAGGGGCGCTGGGTAAGCCGTGTTCCCACCCGCGCGAGACGTGTCTGGCCTTCTCCCCCGAGGAGAACGCCTATGCCGAGTTCCCCACCTGGGGACGCACCATCACCCGCGAGGAGGCGCTCGCCATCCTCTCCCAGGTGGAGCACGAGGGGCTCGTCCACTGCACCTATAACCTGCAGCGCCAGAACATGTTCGTCTGCAACTGCTGCTCCTGCTGCTGCGGCTTCCTGCGTTCGCTGCGCGAGTTTTCCGCCCCTCACCTGCTGGTGCGTTCCAACTACGTCGCCTCCGTCGATGGCAACCGCTGCGCCGTGTGCGGCTACTGCATCCACTCCCGCTGTCCCATGCAAGCGATGGTGGAACGCGACGGTGTCGTGCACGTCCTCCCCGAGCGTTGCATCGGTTGCGGCGTGTGCACCGTGGACTGCCCGGCGGACGCCGTGTCCCTGGTGCCGCGCCCGCCGACGGAGGCCAGCCTACCGCCACGGAACCTGGTGTCCTGGAGCTTCTCCCGCGCCGTCCACCGGTTCGGACCGCTGCGCGCCGCCGTACAGTTCGGCGGCCTGGCGCTGGATGCCCTGCGCAGCCGCCACGACGGTGACGACGACGGCTCTACGCCGCGGTAATCTGGAAAACCGCGAACAGCACCAGCCACACCCCGGTCAGGAAGTGCCAGTACATGGCCGTATAGACCACCCCGTGGGCGGGCCACGTCGGCCCCAGGCGAAAAGCCCGCAGCGTCACCACCGCCAGTGGCCCCACCCCCCCCAGCACGTGCACCGCGTGGAGCACAGTAAGCAAATAAAAGGTAAAGGCGTAAAGGCTGGTGGTGGCGGTAAAGTCGGCGGCGACCAGCAAGAACCACCCGCGCGTCTGCGCCACCAGAAAAGCCATGCCCAGCAGGAGGGTGGCCAGCAGTGCCAGGGCCATGTTGGGCCGGCCGGGGCGTCGCCAAACCCGCCGCGCCCACTCCATGGTGACGGTGGAGAGCAGAATAATGACCGTACTCGGCCACAGGCCGGCGGGCAGCGGGGGCGCCTCCGGCGGCGGCCACACCTCGGCGGCCGCGCGCACCCAAAAGAGACCCAGCACCGAGGCACCGAAGATCATCCCCAGCGACGCCAAAAACCACCACATCCCGGTGGAACCGATGGCCAACTTGTCGGCGGTGGGCCGCGGCGCGGCGCTCATTTCAACGCCCTTTGATGGCCGGCGCATAGTCCGGAATCATCTCCGGCCGATACGCTGCCGTGTCCAGCAGAGCGAGGATGACGAACAGCGCCACGAACGCCAGCGAACCTACGAATACGATGGCGTGAAAAGGGCGGTCGTAGCGCATGTGCATGAAGTAGAGAACCACCAGGGCCGCCTTTACCGTGGCAATGGCCAGCGCCAGAACCAAATTCATCGCCCCCAAATCCACCCACGTGGCGGCGACGGTGAGCACGGTAAGCGCCATGAGCGCACCCCACACGGCGAGCAGCACGGGGGCGGGAACCACGTGCACGTGGGCGGCGCCAGCGGCGTGGTCGGGGGCGTGGGCGGTCATCGCTCCTCTCCTTCTCCCTAGTGGATCAGGTACAGCAGCGGGAACAGGTAGATCCAGATGAGGTCCACCAGGTGCCAGTACAGTCCGGCCAGGTCGACGGGGGTGAAGTAGCGTGGCCCGAACTCCCCCCGCCGAGCGCGGCGCAGGATCCACATCAAAGTAATCATGCCGGCGATCACGTGTAAACCGTGCAGGCCGGTCATGGTGAAGTAAATGCCGAAAAAAATCTGCACGTTACGCGGAACTACTGGCGGCGCAGGGGGACGCGCGGCGGCGGGATCAGCAAGCCCGGCCGGGCCGCGCGCCGCGGGGGCGATGGTCGAGGCGTCGCCCGCCGGTACCCCCACCGGCGCCGGGTCCGCGGCCACGGGAGGAGCGGCCGCGGGCACCTCCGGCAGCGGATAGTTGAAGTGAGTGCCGGGCAGCAGCCCCTCCTTCCACTTGTGCTCGTACTCCACGTACTTGATTCCCAGGAAGACGAACCCCATGGCGATGGTGGCGGCCAGCAGTCGAGTCAAGGCGCGCTGGTGTCCCAGCTGCGCCGCTCGCACCGCCCACGCCATAGTCAACGAGGAAATGATCAGCACAGCGGTGTTGATGCCGCCCAACACCTTGTCCAGGAACTGATGGGCGTACATAAAGATCTCGGGGTGGTTGGCGCGGTACACGGCGTAGGCGCAGAACAGCCCGCCAAAGAGGAGGATCTCGGTGGCCAGGAAGATCCACATCCCCAGCTTGCCCGCCTCGAACTGGGTGGTGGCGTCGGGAAAGTGGTGCGCCAAGTGGGGGTCGTGGGCCTCGCCGTGGGGGGGAGTGTGGCTCATGGCGCCGCCCCCTCACACCGCCCCGGCGGGGCGAGCTGCAGCGCCCTCCAGGCGGTAGCCAGCGAGCTCGGCGTCCCACCGCCAACGCTCCAGATCGTAGGGGTCGTCGACCACTGGGTCCCGGAGGAAGTTGTCGTGGGGTGGCGGAGAGGGGGTCTGCCACTCGGCGGTCGCCGCGCCCCAAGGATTCGCCGGCGCGGGCTGCCCCTTGGTTAAGGAGTGGATCAAGTAGATGAGGACGATGAGGAGACCCGCTGCCAGCAGGTAGGAGCCCAGGGTGGAAATCACGTGGTAGGTCGTAAACTCCGGCAGGTAGTTGTAGTACCGCCTCGGCATCCCCTGGCTACCCATGACAAACTGGGCGAAGAAGGTGACGTTGAACCCCACGAAGATGAGCAGTGCGGCAATGCGGCCCCAACGCTCGCTGTACATGCGGCCGAACATCTTCGGCCACCAGTAGTGCAACCCCCCCAAAAAACCCATCACCGTGCCGCCGAACATTACGTAGTGGAAGTGGGCCACCACAAAGTAGGTGTCGTGGAGATGCACGTCGGTGGCCAGCGCTCCCAGGAAAAGCCCGGTGAGGCCGCCGATGCCGAACAGGAAGAGGAACGACAGGGCGTACAGCATGGGCGTGGCCAACCACACCGAGCCTTTGTACATCGTGGCTATCCAGTTGAACACCTTGATAGCCGACGGGATTGCCACCAGGAAGGTGAGGAACGAGAAGATCATGCCGGCCAGGTTGGACTGGCCCGAGACGAACATGTGGTGCCCCCACACCAGAAACGAGATCACCGCGATGGCGATGGAGCTGCCGGCGATGGCGGCGTAGCCGAAGATGCGCTTGCGGGAGAAGGTGGCCATGAGCTCCGAAATCACCCCCATGGCCGGCAGAATCATGATGTACACCGCAGGGTGCGAGTAGAACCAGAAGAAGTGCTGGAACAGGACCGGATCGCCACCCAGGGCGGGATCGAAGATGCCTACCCCCAGCGCCCGCTCGGCGATGATCAGCAGCAGCGTGATGCCCAACACCGGCGTGGCCAAAATCTGAATGATCGCCGTGCCGTACAGTCCCCACAGAAACAACGGCATCTTGAACCAGGTCATCGCCGGTGGTCGCATCTTGTGAATCGTCACCACGAAGTTCAAACCTGTGAAGATCGACGAAAAGCCCAGCACAAACGCGCCAAACACCATGGCAATGACGCTCGTCGAGGTGGTGGTGGAGTAGGGCGTGTAGAACGTCCAGCCGGTGTCCACCGCGCCAGTGATCATCGAAATCAGCGCGAACAACGCCCCGCTGACCCACAGGTAGTAACTGGCCAGGTTAAGTCGCGGAAAGGCCACGTCCTTGGCGCCCAGCATCAACGGCAGCACGAAGTTACCCAAAGCTGCTGGGATACCTGGGATGATGAACAGGAAGATCATCACCGCCCCGTGCAAGGTGAACATCTGGTTGTAGGTGTCGGCCTTCATGATGGTCTGCTGGGGGGTAAGCAGCTCGGTGCGCAGCAGCAACGCGAACACGCCACCCAGCAGGAAAGCCGCCAGAATCGACACTAAGTACATGATACCGATGCGCTTGTGGTCCAGCGTGGTCAGCCACGACCACAGGCCGCGTCCGTGGTTGAGGTAGTGTTCACCGCCTAGGGCGTTCTCCGCGCTCACCGCCGCCGCGCTTTCCCTGTGCGTTGCATCGTGGGAAGTCACTGTCCCCCCCCGTTCTCACCCTTGAGGCTCTTCATGAAGGCGATCAACGCCGTAATCTCTTCGTCCTTCAGCCGCCCCTTGTACGTTGGCATGACCGGCTCAAAGCCAGCCACCACTTGGGCCTGGGGCTCCAGGATCGACTCGCGGATGTAGTTCTCGTCGGCGATCACCAGGGCCCCGCCCCGCATGGCCCGACGCGTCCCCACCAGACCCCGAAAAGTGGGGCCGATACCCGCTGCCCCGTCCATGGAGTGGCACTGAACACAGCCCCGCGTCCGGTATAAGCGCTCCCCCGCCTCCGCCGGCGGCAAGGTGTTGAGGATGTTGGAGGCGTCCTCCAGCCACTTCTCGAAGCCGCCGGGCGGGTGCACCACCACCTTGGAGAGCATGTCGGAGTGGCCCGTGCCGCAGTACTCGGTGCAGTAGACCTGGTACTCCCCCGGCTCCAGCGCCGCAAACCACAGGGTGGAGTAGCGGCCGGGGACAACGTCCCGTTTCACGCGGAAAGCCGGCACGAAAAAGCTATGGATCACGTCCTCGGAAGTCATCACCAGCTTCACCGGGCGGTCGCCGGGGACGTGCAGCACGTTCTCGACGTGCCCGTTGGGATAGGTGTACAGCCAGCTCCACTTCTGCGCCGTCACCTGCACCTCGTAGGCGTTGGCTGGCGGCGTAGCCAAATCCATGAACACCTTGAACCCCCAGGCGAAGATGCCGATCACGATGGCCAGGGGGATTACCGACCAGGTGATCTCCAGTGGCGTGTTGTGCGCTGGCGATCTCTCTGGGTCGCGCCCCGCCCGCCGCCGGTAGCGCACCACGAAAAGGATCATCAAGCCGACGATGAGGGCAAAGAAAATCACCGAGATGGCCAAAATGAAATAGAAAAGTGTATCCACCGGACCGGCACCGGTGGAGGCGGCGGGAGGCAGCCAGAATCCGCCTCCCCCCCCGCCTTGAATCCATGAAGGACCCATGATCACGCTCCCCCGGTCGCGCCGGCGGCGGCGCGACGTCCGCCGCGCCCCCACCAGGCGCGCCCCAGCCACACCGCAACCACCCCTGCGGTTACCAACCCACCCAGTCTCATAATGTTCCGCGCCGCCACCACGAAGCGCCCCTGGTTGGCGTCGTAGTGGAAGCAGTACAGCAAAAAGCGGTCGGCCACCGTAGCGAGTGTCCCGACCCTCGCCTCGGCCAGCGCCAGGCGCACGGTGCGCGGCTCGTAAAGTACCCCGTAGAGGTACCGACTCACCTTGCCCTGCGGCGTCAACACCATCACCGCGGCGGCGTGGGCGTACTCCTTGCGCTCCTCCACCCAACGGTAGCCGAACCCCACCGCCTCGGCCAGCGCCCGGATGGACAGCTCATCACCGGTGAGGAAGTGCCACCCCGCGGCCGCCTCGGGTCGGCCATACTCCCGCATCAACGACTGCTTTTTGAGCCGTGCCAGTGTCGCCGTTTCCAGAGGGTCGATGCTCACCGTGACGATGTCGAAGTCCTTACCGGCGGTCAGGGAGACCTCCTGAAGAGCCTCCACGAGACCGTTGAGCACCAGCCCACACAGCATGGGACAACGGTAGTAGACGAGGGTGAGGAGCACCGGACGCTGGCCGGTGATCAGCTCCCCAAGGGCCACCCGTCGACCGTCCTCGGCGGTGAACACCAGCTCCAGCGGCACCTGCGCCCCGAGCCGCTCCTCGATCCCCACCCCCTCCAGCTGTGCCGGCAACGGCTCGCCTCGTTGCCCCTGCACCGGCGCCGCGGCCACCATGGCGAGAAGGGCGACCACCACACGGACAAAAGGTGCGCCCCCACCCCCTGCACCTGCCCGCCACGCCGCGCAAACCACCCCGCAAGTGTAACTGAGATCCAACCGCATCGTTCCCGCCCAGCCTCAACCTCGCCGCACCGGCTTCTATTTCACCCGCCCACCAGCGCCCAGTGCGCTCGCTGCGCCCTAGCCTCGGCGATGATGCGAACTCCGCCGTACAGCACCACCGCACCGATGATCAAACCGATGGCCAGGTCGGGGTAGCGGCTGCCCGTCGCCCACACCAGGGCGCCGGAGACGATCACGCCCAGGTTGGCCAAGACGTCGTTACTGGAACAGATGACCAGGGCGCGCATATGCACCCCACCCTCGCGGCGCCGATAGATGAGCGCCAAGCAAACACAGTTGGCAACCAGAGCGACCACGCCGACGCCCATCATCAGGGCGCTGACCGGCTCGCTGCCGTACAGCCAGCGCCGCCCTACGTCGATGAGCACCGCGCTGGCCAACACCACCTGCAGCCCCCCGTTGGTCATCGCCGCCTTGACCTTCAGTTCGGGGCCTTTGCCCACCGCGTACAGAGCAATGGCGTACACCGACGCATCCGCCAACATGTCCAGGGAGTCGGCGACGAGCCCGGTGGACTCCGCCACCAGGCCCAGCACCAGCTCGACCACAAACATGAACGCGTTGATCCCCAACACGATCGCCAGCGTGCGCCGCTCCCGCTCGTCCCTCGCCTCCATCTCGCAGCTACAACCTGTCATCGCGCCTCCCCTCCGCCCCGCACCTGCGACCACGGGAACCTCTGGTATTCCATCATCTCAACAGGTGCCGCGCAGCGCCATTCCTGGTGTTCCGCACCGCCCCGCCACCCCCCGTGGGGGCCTCCACAGTCGGCGGACCCGCCCCGCCCGACATTTCGCCAGGGACCAGGGGCGGCTCGACCACCACGCGCCGAGCGGCTTGACAGCGAAGAGAGAGAGAGAATCCCTTCACGTCGCCCTCCGGGGCAGACCGGAAAGGAGAACCTTGAAATGAGGAACAAGAAAGTTGCCGTTGCGATGCTGGCCTTGGCGTTGCTCGGGGTGCCGTCGCTAAGCCGGGCCGCCTGCCAAACTTGCAAGCATATTTTCTTCGTGGGCTGGAGGTGCGCCTTCGCCGAAACCACGGGGAAAGTGTACTGCGAGGACAGGTTTGGCCCCTGTCGACTGTGGGGTGCCAACTGCTCGCGGCCGGGCGTAGGCGGAGGAGAGGATGAAATCATTGTCCAGGACGTGGGAGCGCCGGTGTGCAGGGTGCCGGTGCCCCAGGAGTCGCTTCCCGTTCTCGCTCCCCCGTTGAGGGAAGGGGAGGAGCGGGAGTAGGATCACCGCAGCAAAGTAGGGGAGGGCGGCGGCCGGGAAGGAGGGGCTTCATCCATGGATATGAGACTTTGCCCGCGTCTCTTGGTGAGCCTGCTGGCCATGGTCGGAGCCCTGGCCGCAGAGGCCGCCGCCCCCAAGGTAGAGGTCGTCATTGACGCCCCCCAGCAGGCGGCTACCGTGTCCCTCACCCTCACCGCTTCCTCCCGAGACCAGCTCACCCTACGGACGGTCCTGAAGCCAGGGGAAGGCAGGGCGGTTCTGGAGCTTCCGGGCGAGGGGCCCTGGCGCGTGCGGGCGGAGGGAGAGGGAGTGTGGGGTGAGGAGAGCGTCGTCTCCACCCCCGCGCCTCTGCGCCTGCGGGTGTGGGAAGCCTCGGGGATTCGCGGCGAGCTGAAGTTCCCAAAAGGGGCCAGACTCCCCCCCGAGATCGCCGTGGAGTTGCTGCCCGCCGACGAATCTCACGGGGACCAGGTACGACAGCTGCTGGTCTCCTTCCCCTTGGAGCCCGAGGGGCTCCTGTCCTGCCAGCTGCCGGCGGGGAGATGGCACATCCGTTTGGCGGTTCCGGGGATGGTGTCCCACCCCATCCCGGCCGCGCTGCTGCCCCCCGGCACCTCCCTGGACCTCGGCCAGATCCAGTTCGCTTGGGGCCTCGAACTCACCGGTCGCGTTGTCGGCTTGGGCGACGAGGAGCAGCGCAGCGCCACCCAGGTGAAGCTTTACCTTGGTGCAGAAGGGGGCATCTCGGGGGGAGAAGGTGTTGCAGAGGGGAGTTTCGTGCGCCAGACGACCCTGGATGCCAGCGGCACCTTCCGCTTCGGGGAGCTTTCCCCCGCCGTCTACTGGCTGTCCGTCCAGCACCCCTCCTGCCCCCCGACCAGGGCACGGGTGCTGGTGTCGGGGGAAGACCCCTGCGTGGAGCTTCCGGAGCCGCTGGTTCTCACCTGCGGGGCTCGCCTCACCGTGACCGTCAACCCGCCCGATGCGGTGCGGGAGGAGGGCCTGTTGGTTTACGTCCTGGGCGAGCAGCCCCCCCTGGGGTTCAGCGTGCTCGCCCGCGGCACGCTGTTGCCGGGGGAAACCTGGGTGTCACCCCTCCTTGCCCCCGGCGACTACCTCCTCGAACTGCGGGACAGCGAGGAGGACGAGGGCGCGGTGGCTGCCCGTGGGGTGTCGCTGGGGGCGGAGGACCTGGCGGTGGAGTTCTCCCTCGCGCGGCTGGCCGTCAGCGGGAGGTTGCTGCTGGGAAGGAGGCCCACAGCCGGCGTGATCCACCTCTCCCACGCCGACAGCGGGGCCCGCCTTCAGGCGGCGGCGGACAGCGGGGGGCGCTTCTCGGTGATTGTGCCCGCGGCGGGGCGGTGGACCGCACTGGTGGAACTGCGCCGACCAACCCAGTTTTGCCCCGCGGGGGAGGTGGAGATCGCCCCTGGCCGCCCCCTGGAGATCAGGCTGCCAGACGGTCGGGTCAGCGGTCGAGTGGTGCATCCCGACGGCTCGCCAGTGGAAAACGCCGGGATTGAAATTACTGCGGAGCACCTCCGCCCCGCGGGTACCACCTCCAGCGCCAAAGACGGCAGCTTCCTCTTTCGCGCTCTGGCAAACGGCAGATACACACTGACAGCGGAAAAAGGCGCCCGCGCCAGCCGCCAGGTCGAGCTGGCTCTCGGCGCTGGCGGCGAGGTGAGCGTGATCCTCGTGTTGGAGGAGCAAGTTTCCCTGCGCTGCCGCATCAACTCCGCCTACGGGCCGGTGGCCAACGCGGAGGTGTTCGTCGCTCCCCTGAATTCCTCCGCAACGCTTGCGTCCCACACGGTCCCCACCGCGACCACGGACAGGGAAGGGTTGGCGACCATTTCCCTCCCCCCTGACTCCGTGGCGGCTCGCTTCTACGTCATGGCTGCCGGCTTTGCGTTTCGAGTCACCGGCCTGCTGCCCCTGCCTCCACGCGGGGAAACCTTGGACCTGACACTTTCCAGTCAAGGGGGCACCTTGGTGTTGCCCCAGCGGCCAGGGGGAGCTCTCGAGAGCGGGCAGTTCCCCGTGCTCATGGTGGACGATGCTCCCGTGGATGTGGCGATGCTGCCGCAGTGGAGCTTCCTCAACGGGCGACCATGGGTGGAACGGGACGGGGCGTTCCAGGTGCCGCGGATGCCGCCCGGGCACTACCAGCTTTGCCAACTCACCTCCACCGAGGCGCTGCTGGTCTGGGGAGGGTTAGCCAGACCCAAGCCGGCAGCGTGTGTGGGAGGGCGTTTGGAGCCGGGCGGAGTGTTGGTCCTCGGGGTGAAAGACCCCACAGCCGCGCAGTAGAGCCGCCATCGTATCTGCGCCTGCAAGGCGTGCGATCATAACCCTGGGGAGAGGGCGCAGGCAGATGGACGTGCAGGGACCGCTCCAACGGGGTATCCCCATCATGGGTGGGGACTTCGTCGCCGCCGCCAGCCGCCACTTTGAAGACGGTTCACTGCTCCACCGCCACGGCCGCCTCGACAACGCGGATCAGCTCTACGGCTTAGCCGCCGAGTGTGGCATCAAACTGGCCCTCGCGCAGCTGCCCAACCTTTCCAGGAACGGCTCCCTCGGAAAGGGGCTGAGGGTGCACGTCAACGATCTGTGGGAGCGAGCCAAGCTTTCCAGCTTGCAGCGACGCTATCGAGCTCTCCTCCAAGTTCTCACTGGGTTGCGAAACCCCTTTGCTGACTGGTCGATTGATCAACGCTACGGACCCGACAATATTGTTTCTAGGGCAGCTCTCGAGAAGCACCGCGAGGCAGCCGTGCGGGTGCTGCGCAGCGTGGGCGTAACTGGAACGCGGCGGGAGGCCTGACCATGGTGCGCTTTGACGAGGCGATTCAGAAAGTAGTGGGGCTGGTTTCCGGCGCCCACGCCGAGGGCGAGATTACCCTGGTTCGCGACCCGGCCGGCCGGCTCACCGTCGTTCTCGGGGATGGGGCCATTGCGGAGGGCGCGTGGGACCAACTGGCAGAGAAACTCCACCGCGACCTGGGCGCCTTCAGCCCGGGTGCCAGGCATGTCCTTTTGCGCCGCTCGGACTTGATCGACGAGGGGGATGTACTGGAATCGCCTGACCGGGTTCCTCTACCGGAGTTCCAGAAGGTTTGGTTGGTCGACCGGCTGCTGACCAACCTGGACTGGCTGCGGGCTCCCCGCGTGGTGTCGCCCAGGATCCCCACCGCTGTGGCTTTCAGCCTCAAGGGCGGCGTGGGCCGAAGCACGGCTGTGGCAGCTCTTGGCTGGCACCTTGCCCGGCAGGGGAAGAGGGTACTCGCCGTCGACTTCGACCTGGAGGCGCCCGGTCTGGGGCAACTGCTGCTGGATGAGCCACCGGACTACGGTTTGGTTGACTGGTTGGTGGAGGCGCTGGTTGACCAGGAGCGGACATTGGATCTGCGGGATTTCCTGGCTCGCAGCGCAGTGGCTGACGGCACCCCAGGGGAGGTCCGCGTGATGCCGGCGTTGGGACAGAAGACCCGGGAGTACGTCGCCAAGCTCGGGCGGGTCTTCCTGCCCGGTCTCACGTCGACCGGAGAGGAAGTAGGGCTTGGCGCCAGGCTCAAGCTCCTGCTGGATGCGCTGGGAGAGCAGATGGAGCCTCCGGAGGTGATCTTGCTTGATGCCCGCGCCGGCATCCACGATATCGGTGCGGCGGCGGTGACGCAACTGGGTGGCGAGGTCTTCCTGTTCGCCCGCGACGAACCCCAAAGCTGGCAGACGTACCGACTGCTCTTGGAGCACCTGGCGAGGGCCAAGGGGATTTCGTACGGGATGCCCCAGGATGACTTGCGCTGGCGCCTGAAGATGGTGGCCGCCCAGCTGGAGAAGACGGAAGGGGCCAAGAACCACTGGGTGGAAGCCTCGTACGAAACCTGGGCGGCGTTGTATGACGACGAATCGGAGAGCAGCGAGAATGGTCCGGCGGCCAAGACGTTTGCCCGGGAGGACTCAGAGGCGCCGCACTACCCGCTGGTCGTTTACTTCGACGGCGGCCTCCGGGGGGCCAGTTTCGCCTCAAGCGCCCTCCGCCCGGCCTGGGAGGTGGTGGAGGCGGCCTTCGGTTCCTTCCTTTCAGGCGCCACCGCACGGCTCCTCACCCAACAGGAAGCCAGCCTGCCAGGGACCCCAGAGGTGGCGCCATGACCCTCGCCTTTGAGTCGCGGGCGGCGCGACAAGCGCTCGCCAACCTGCCCCAGCTTCAGGCCCAGGAAAGCCTTGATCCGCCGGCTCTGGCGCGCGTCTACGTCCCTGCCCTGCACGTGAAGGCCTTAAGTCTCGATAACAGTATCGTGGTGGGCATGCGGGGGGCGGGAAAGAGCTGGTGGACAGCGGTCCTGGCCAGCGACCCCCACCGGGAGTTCGTGTCGGCGCAGCTCCCCAGCTCGTCCCTCGGGCGCGTTCGAGCGTGCGTTGGGTTCGGCCTCGACGACACGGAAACCAGCTTCCCGCGCCCCGACACACTGACCGAGCTGCTTGGGCAAGGGAGGGCACCCATCGACATCTGGCAAACCGTTGTGCTCAGACACGCCCTTGCCACACTCAAGCACCCGCTCCCCTTCCCCGAGCGCAGGTGGAAAGAGGCAGTGGGGTGGTTCCTCGACCACCGAGAGGAAGCCAACGACCTCCTCACCAGGTGCGACGAGCAGCTTGCCCGTGAGGGTCGCGTTCTCCTGGTACTTTTCGACGCCTTCGACCGGCTCGCCCGGGTTTGGACGGAGATTCGCGAGCTGGCTCGAGGCGCACTGGAGGCCGGCCTCCGCCTGCGCAGCCGACGGTCCATCAGGGTCAAGTTCTTCCTCCGTCCTGATCTGGACGAGGATGGAGAGCTCTGGCGCTTCCCCGATTCCTCGAAGTTCCAGCCGACAAAGGTCAGCTTGGCCTGGGGCAGCTCCGATCTCTACGGCCTTGTGATCATGCACCTCAGTAACGACGGAGATTTTGGTCCGACGTTCCGGAAACTGGTGGCGGGAGAGTTGAAGGTTCAGTGGCGCGAGACGAAAGGGGTGTACCTGCCGCCGCAACAACTCACCACCGACGACAAGCAAAAGTTACTCCTCGAAGCCCTTGCCGACCGCACCATGGGCGCGGGGCCCAAGCGCGGCTACACGTTCTCTTGGATCCCCTTGCACCTGTCGGATGCGAAAGGCAGGGTCAGCCCCCGCAGTTTTCTCCTGGCCTTTCAGAAGGCAGCCGAGCACACCGAGCAACACCGGCCCCACCACCGCCTCGCCCTTCATTACGACTCCATCCAGCGGGGCGTCATCAAGGCTTCGGAGGTTCGTGTCGCCGAGATTGGCGAGGACTATCCGTGGGTCAGACCACTCCTCGAATCACTGCGCGGTGTTGTCGTCCCACTCACGGTCGAGGAGGTAAAAACCCGGTGGTCGGCCGAGTGCGTGGACGAGATGCTGCGGATGGGGAAGGAAAAGTTGCCTCCCCGGCGCTACGCCGATGACCCCTTCAGGGCAGGCACGCCGGAAGCTTTGGTCGACGATCTGGTCGAACTTGGTGTCGTCTACCGAACAGGTGACGGGCGCCTCAACATGCCCGACATCTTCAGAGTGGGGTACGGCATCCGGCGAAAAGGGGGCGTCAAACCGCCGAGGTAGACCGCCAAGTGGGCACCCACAACCGCTGCCGTCCGGACGGAGGAGGTCCCACCCTCTGTTCAAAAGGCATCATGAAAGGAAGAAACGAGAGCAACGACGCTCCCGCTCCGCGACACCCCTGGGAGACGGAGTGTGGGAAAACTTGGAGTCCCTTGACACCTGTCCTCAACGGTGCATGCGCCCACGGCACCGAACCTTGAAGGCGCCGCCCCAGCAGATTCGGCCAACAGGGACGACTCGCGCTACTCGGGCGGAACCACCGAAAAGCGGGTGAGCGGCAGGCCGTCCTGGGCACGCTTGAGAACCAGCTCGCGGGCGCGCTCGATGGGGATGGCGACCGCCCCGCTGTTTGGGTCGAGGAGGCGGTAGCCGTGCAGGCGCTCTTGTTGGGTGGCGATATTTCTGGCCAGCTCCTCGGAGCGCACGCTCTCCACCTTGCGCGCCCGTTCCAGCGCCTCTTGGCGATAGAACAGCGCCTGCAGGGCGACGATGATCACAAATAGCAGCACCGCCGCCACCACCCCGATGAGGGCGGTGAGGGGGGCGTTGGGATCGGTTTCCCGGGTCACAGCGGTCTCCCTCATGCGTTCTCGAAGGTGAGTGACTCCAACAAGCGAGGGTCCTTCTCCGGCACCAACGACACCGACCTGGCCCCCCACAACAGGCGGGCGACCAACACACCCCCCAGCCCCACGGTGAGGGCCAGGCTTGCCCAGTTCACCGCGGCGTGCTCGCTGCCCACCGGCATAATGAACCAGTACAGGTCCACCCAGTGCATGAGTAGAAGCCAACCCGCCGCCGCCGCCAGTGCCCCTTTCCGCCGCTTCGGGGCCCGCGACAGCAGCACCAAAAACGGCAGCAAGAAGTGCCCAAAGACCAGCGCCAGCCCTACCCACTCCCAGCCGTGCTCCTGGCGGTGGAGGTAGAACAGCGTCTCTTCGGGGATGTTGGCGTACCACATGAGCATGAACTGGGAGAAGGAGATGTACGCCCAGAACACGGTGAAGGCGAAGAGCAGCTTGCCCAGGTCGTGGTAGTGCTCGCGGGTGATGGCGCGGCGCAGGAAACCGGCGCGCTGCACCAGGTAGGTGAAGACGATGAGCGCCGCGAAGAACCCCACGGCGCTGCCGGCGAAGAAGTAGACCCCGAGCATGGTGCTGTACCAGTGGGGATCCAGCGACATCAAGAGGTCAAAGGCGGCAAAAGTGACCGTGAAGGCGAACAAAAACATGCCGGGGGCGGCGCGGCGGCGCATGGCCACGGTGTGGGCGACGTCGCCGGAGGCGTCTTGGGCCACAGAGCGGCCGACGAAGAAGCGCGCCAGCCACGCCCATACCCCCAGGTAGATGGCGCATCGCACCAGAAAAAACGGCGTGTTGAGGTACCCCGATTTCCACTGGAGCAGCGGATCGGCCGCCACCGCCTCGGCGTGGGACCAGTGATACAACTCCCCCACCCCGGCGACGATGGGCAGGAAAAGCAAAGCCAGCAAGGGTAAAGTGGCGGCCATGGCTTCGGCTAAGCGCCGCACCACCACGCTCCAGCCGGTATTGGTGAGGTGTTGCAGCATGACAAAGAACAGCGCCCCCAAAGCAATACTGGCGAAGTACAACCACGCTTGGAGGTAGGCGAAGAAGAAGCCGCGCCACCCCGCGGTTGAAAAGGCGCCCAGCGCCACCGCCACAACAGACCCCGCCGCCGCCGCGACCCAGCCGGCGCGTACCACCCAGCTCACCCTGTCCCCCAGCACTCGCGGTTCGTTGCCGAGATCGACCAGTGCTCGCATGCTCGTGCCCTACCTGGCGAGCTGCCCCCGCAGCTCGACGGGAACGTCGTCCATGGTGGCTCCCTGAGAGAATTGCAACGCCCGCACGTACGCCACGATGGCCCAGCGGTCCGCGACGTCGATCTGCGGGCCGTAGGCGGGCATGTTGCGGATGCCGTTGGCGATAGTATTGTAAAGGTGGCCGTCGGGGCGACTGCGCACCAGCTCAGTGTGCAGCGACGAGGGCGGCGTCCAGGTTCCCTCCTGTAGCGCTTCGGCGCGCACCGCGATGGGTCCGTCGCCATAGCCAGCCAAACCGTGGCAGGGGCTGCAATAAATGTTGTAGCGCTCCTCGCCGCGGCGCAGCAGCTCTGCAGTGACCGGCACCGGCAGGGCGGTAACCCACCCCCCCTGGCGGCGGCCGGTAACGACGGCTTCGTCCCTGGGGAACGAGCCCGCCGGCACGGCGCCCGGCACCGGCGGACGCATGGCGCGGCCGTCGGCAAACAGGGGGTTTTCCGCCTGCGCCTTGAACTTGGGCTGGTGGTCCATGTCGTGGATGAGATGGATGCGTGGCTGCGCCGAGGTGACGGTGCGTGCCCGCGCGATGAGCGCCAGGGGCACCAGCGCCAACGCGGTGGTGATCACTGCCGTGTAGACAAGCCACCTGGGCATGGCCATCAACCCTTCACCTCGATCACTGGGGCGCCGCCCGAGTCCTCCAGCAGCGCCCGTGTTGCCGTCGCGTCGAACTTGGGATCCCGCGCCTCCACAGAGATGAAGAACCGGTCAGTGCTGGCCCGCCGGAACCGTTCCACCCGGAAGAGAGGGTGGTAGAGCTGGGGCAGGCCGTTGGCCACCAGCATGCCCACGAAGGCGCCAATGGCCGCCAGCAGGACGGTGAGCTCGAAGGTCACCGGGATGGCGGCGGGCAGGCCGAAGTACGGCTTGGCGCTGATGATGAACGGGTAATCCACGGCATTGGTCCACCACTGCAGCAGCAAGCCCCCACTGGCACCGGCGGCACCGCCGCCCAAGACCAGCCACGGCAGGCGCGACACCTTGATCCCCATGGCCTCGTCCAGGCCGTGGATGGGGATGGGCGTGTGCACGTCGAAGTGGGTGTAGCCGGCGTCGCGAACTTTGCTGGCGGCCTCCAAGACGGCGGGGACCGTCTCGTACTCGGCCAGCAGGCCCCACAAGGTGCCCTTGGTATCGGTGCCTTTGCTCATCGCCCCTCCTCCTCGTCGTGCTGGTGGGGGATTTCGCCCCAGTACTGGCCGTGGCCGCGGTGCGGGCCCAGCTCGAGACCAGCCGCCGGCACCACCGATTTCACCTCTGCCATGGCGACGATGGGCAGGTAGCGCAGGAACAGGAGAAAGAACGTAAAGAACAGGCCGAAGCTACCCAGCAAGGTGAGAATATCCACCCAAGTAGGCACGTAGAATCCCCAGCTGGAGGGCAGGAAGTCGCGGGACAGGGAGGTGACGACGATAACGAAGCGCTCGAACCACATGCCGATGTTGACGAAGATCGAGATCACCAGCAGTAGCCAGGGTGACTGACGGAAACGCTTGAACCACAGCAGCTGCGGGATGATGGCGTTGCAAGTGAACATGATCCAGTAGGACCAGGCGTACGGACCCAAGGCGCGATTAAGAAAGGTGAAGCTCTCGTACGGGTTGCCCGAGTACCAGGCGATGAAAAACTCGATGATGTAGCTGTAGCCCACCATGGAGCCGGTGGCGAGGATGATCTTCGCCATGTTATCCAGGTGCCGCGGGGTGATCAGCGACTCCAGCTTAAAGATGCGTCGCACCGGAATGAGCAGCGTCAGCACCATGGCGAAGCCGGAGAAAATGGCGCCGGCCACGAAATACGGCGGAAAAATCGTGGCGTGCCAGCCGGGCAGCTGCGATACCGCGAAGTCGAAGGACACCACCGAGTGCACCGACAGCACCAGGGGGGTGGCCAGCGCCGCCAACAACAGGTAGGCGCGTTCATAGCGATGCCAGTGCCGGCCGGAGCCCCGCCATCCCAAGCTGGCAATGCCGTAGGCGATCTGCCGGATCTTGCTGGTCGCCCGGTCGCGCAGGGTTGCCAAATCCGGCACCATCCCCATGTACCAGAACATCAGCGAGACGGTGAAGTAGGTGCTCACCGCAAACACGTCCCACAGCAGCGGCGAGCGGAAGTTGGGCCACATCTGCATCTGGTTGGGCAAGGGCGCCAGCCAATACTCAAACCACGGGCGCCCCACGTGGATGGCCGGGAAGAGCCCGGCGCACATCACCGCAAAGATGGTCATCGCCTCGGCGAAGCGGTTGATACTGGTCCGCCACTTCTGCCGGAACAGGAACAGGATGGCTGAAATCAGTGTGCCGGCATGCCCAATCCCCACCCAGAAGACGAAGTTGATGATGGCAAACCCCCACGCCACCGGCTGGTTGACGCCCCACACGCCGATGCCCGTCCACACCAAGTAACCAATCATGGCGAACAGCACGGCGGTGAGCGAGGCCGATACCCCGAACGCCAGCAGCCACCCCCGGGACGGCCGCGGCCGCTCAGCGATCTCGCATATCTGCTCGGTAATGGCGGCGAGGGAGCTGTCCCCCAGCACCAGCGGGGCACGCTCGCCTGGGGTTTCCAAGGTGTTGTCCAGGCGCAGTGGGACGGCGCTCATGACGACGCCTCCCCTTCACCGGCCACGTCAGCCGGGTTGGTGAGCTTCGCCAAGTAAAGGGTGCGCGGCTTGGTGAAGAGCTCTTCGAGGATGCCATAGGCGCGCGGGTGACGATGCAGGCGTGAGACCTCGCTGTCGGGGTCTTTCAGGTCACCAAAGACGATCGCTTTGGTGGGGCAGGTTTGGGCACAGGCGGGCACAATCTCGCCGTCGCGCAGCGGCCGTCGCTGGTTCTTGGCGGCGATCTTGCCCGCCTCGATGCGCTGGATGCAGAAGGTGCACTTCTCCATGACGCCGCGGCCGCGCACCGTGACCTCGGGATTGAAGACCATGCGAGTGGTGGCGGGGACCTTGGCGAAGTTGTTAAAGAAATTGAAGCGCCGCACCTTGTACGGACAGTTGTTGGAGCAGTAACGGGTGCCTACGCAGCGGTTGTAGACCATCTGGTTGAGGCCTTCTTCACTGTGCAGCGTGGCCGCCACCGGACATACCGCCTCGCAAGGGGCGTTCTCGCAGTGCTGACACGGCATCGGCTGGAAGCGCACCTGGGGATCCGAGGGGTCGCCGGCGAAGTAGCGATCGACGCGAATCCAGTGCATCTCCCGCCCGTTGGCCACTTGCTTGCGGCCCACCACCGGGATGTTGTTCTCCGCCTGGCAGGCGATGGTGCAGGCGCCGCACCCGATGCAGGCGGACAGATCGATAGCCATCCCCCATTGGTGCTCGCCCTTGAACTGGATTTTCCGCCACAGCGGCCGGGCGTTCGTCCACGCGGGGTTCTTAGCGAACTCGGGGTAGCGCTGGTATTCGCTCAAGGAGGCCTCGCGGATCAGCGAGCCCACGCGCCGGCCGCGCTCCGCCATCCCCAGCGTGTCGATGACGTGGTGCTCCTGAGCGGTAGCCAGGAGGCGGCGGCGCCCGGTGCGCTGCACCTCCGCGCCGGCGAGGACGTGGGGAGCCGCGGCGGTGCGCAGCGGATAGGCGTTGACCCCGGCGCCGGCAGCAACGCTGCCCCCCGCCTGGCGGCCGTAACCCAGCGCCAGCCCCACCACCCCCCGCGCTTGGCCCGGCATCACGCACACCGGCGCCTCGACGCTGCGCCCGGCGTGGGTGAGGCGCACCACCTCCCCGTGTTTCACCCCCAGCTCCTTGGCATCCTCGGGGGCAAGGGTGGCAGCGTTGTCCCAGGTAAGGGTGGTGATGGGGTCGGGCAGCTCCTGCAACCAGCCGCTGTTGGCGAAGCGCCCGTCGTACACCTTCCCGTCGGCGTACAGCACCAGCTCGCGCCCGCGCGCCGGCGGTACCGCCAACCGCGCCGCGGCTTCCGCCACCGCCTCGACCGACAGACGCGGCGCCAGCGCAGACCACGCCGTGCCCTTGACGACCCCATCGGAAAGCGCCTGGCGCCACGGGTCTTCACCGCTACCCCAACGGGCGGCAAAGCTACGTCGGGTTAAATCGTAAGCCGAAAACGCCGACTCGCCCAGCAACGCCGCCAGCACTTCGGCGGGCGTGCGGCCGCCGTACAGCGGCTCGATGAGAGGCTGCACCACGCTCACCGTGCCGTCCCAGGCCCGGACGTCGCCCCACGATTCCAGAGCGTGGGCGCGGGGCAGGTGCCAGCGACACAGTCGCGACGTTTCGTTGTCGTACAACGACAGGTGCAGCGTCTGCTGACACGCCGCCAGGCGCTGGGCGAACTCCAGCTCCGCTGGGGCGTCCCAGGCCGGGTTGCCGCCCAGCACCCACAACGCCTCTACGGAGCCCTCCGCCAACCCCGCCGCCAACTCGCCGATGGCCTCCAGGTGCGGGCCTCTGCCCGGATCGGGGTCAGCAACGTAGGTTACCGTCCAGCCCACGGCGCCGAGGGCGTCATTGAGGGCGGCGACGACAGCGTGCACGTCGGCCGGTTGGCCGGGCCCGACCACCACTAACCCCCGTTGACCAGCGCGCAGGAGGTCCCGAGCCGCCCGCGCCGCGAAGTCGGCCTCGGGGCTGCCGGCGGCAAAGGGCGAGAGCGACCCCACCCCGGTCGGCAGCGCTACTCCGCCCCGTGCCACCTCGGCGGCGATCTGCAGCAGCAACGCGGCGATGCTTCCCGCCGGCAGCGCCAGGCGGTGGTCGGCGGCCGCGCCGGTGACCGACAGCAGTGCCTCGGCGGCGTGCAGGCGCGGCATCGCGCCATCCTCCCCGCGCCGCGCCAGCCCCCACTCCCGAGCGTGTCGCAGCGCCTCCGGGTGGCCATACAGCAGATCGCTGTCCAGCGCCACAATGACCTGTGCTCGATGCATGTGAAAGCGGGCCCGCAGCGGTGTCCCGTACACCTGCGCCAGACCGGTCCGCTCGGCGTCCCGCGACACTGGCTCAAACTCATACCAACGGGCCTCGGGCAAGCGGGTCAGCAACGCATCCCGCAACCCTTGCACGGTGGGCGACGAGGTGGCCTCGGAGAGCACGGCGAACCCCCGTCCCCGGCGGGACTCGAAGGCCGCCATCTGCGCGCCGGCATAAGCGAGGAAATCGTCCCACGTCGGTACCCGTCGTTGCCCGCCCTCCCGCCGCACCAGGGTAGTGCTGCGTTCCGGGTCGTACAGCTCCAGCACCGCCGCCTGCGCCCACGCCGTCGCCGCTCCCAAGCTGGAGGGGTGCAGTGGGTTGCCTTCGATCTTGATGGGCCGCCCGTCTACGCTCTTCACCAACACACCCAGGGCCGCTCCGCCCAGCTCCAGGGCGGTGGCAAAGTTCTGGGGGACTCCCGGCACGTACCCCTCGGGCCGGTAGGCGAAGGGCATGATCCGTTCCTTGGGCCAGCGGCAGGCGGTCAACCCGGCCAAAGCCAGCGACGCCGCCATCACCTTCAAGAAGGATCGGCGAGTCGCCGCTGTGGCCGGGTTGTCGAGCTCCGCGGCGAGGCCTGGGAACTCCTCCTCCATCCGCTTGCGAAACTGAGGCGAATCCACCAACTCCTGCAAACTTCGCCAGTACCGTGTCGCCACCCTGCGCCCCCCTGCGCTCGCGTTCATTCCGTCGGCTCCCAGCCCCATGGGCCCCCTCATCGGTGGCACGTCCAGCAGTCCACTGACGGCTTGATCCCCGCCGCCTCGCGCAGCCGCCGCCCGTACTCCGCCGGATCGCCGGGCGCCACCCAGTCCATGGCAGTCACCAATTCAGGCGGCCGCAGGTGGGGGTCGGGGTTGCGGTGGCAATCCAGACACCAGCCCATGGACAGCGGCTGTACCTGCTGCACCACCTCCATGGTGTCCACCCGCCCGTGACAGGAGGCGCAACCCACGCCCGCCCGCACATGGGCGCTGTGGTCGAAGTAGGTGTAGTCGGGCAAGTCGTGTACCTTCACCCAGGGGATGGGCAGCCCCGAGGCGTAGCTCTCCCGCACCGGCAGCAGGCGCGGGCTAGCGCTGCGCACCTGCTTGTGACAGTTCATGCACGTCTGGGTGGGTGGTACGGCGGCAAAGGCGGCCCGCTCCACGGTGGTGTGGCAGTAGCGGCAATCCATCCCCAACTGCCCGGCGTGCAGGGCATGGGAGAAGGGCACCGGTTGCTCCGGCCGATACCCTACGTCGGTGGTCTTGGGCGAGCCCCCCAACCATACCAGCACCACCAGATACGCCGGTACTGTGACCAGGACGACGGCCAGCAGGGGGCGGATCAAGTTGGTCCATGCCGGGAACTGGAACCGCCCCGGCTCGGCGTCATTCTTCATGGTGAGTGAGCTTAAGCGGGAGCCCCCGACCCGTCAAGTCGGCCCAGCGCCCAGGACTCCCGCCACCATCCTCTGGGCCGGCGCTCCGCCCTCCACCGCCGCCGTCGCCCCGGCAACATGTTGGCCCTCGTCTCCGCGACTGTAGCCGTGGTGCCACCGCTGAAAGTGAGAGGCTGCCGATGGTAAAAAACCTCACCGTGCCGGCCCGCGGGCCCACGCTCCAACCCGTCATGACCGTGGCCCGGCGCCGCTCAAGAGAGGTGCGGACCCGCGGGCCCCACCGCCTGGTTCGAGAAACCGCCGCAGCGACGCCGATGGCCCTCACGCTTCGACGTGGGCTCGTTCGATGAGATCGATGACCCAGCTGTCCCCACCCACTTCCACCTCGTCGCCCACCTTACGCCCCAGCAGTCCTTGCACCACCTCGGTACCCACCGACAGCACCCCCGCCTCGGGGTCCCCTTCGTAGGGCCCCAGCACGGTGATGCGACGCATCTCTCCCGAGCTTGGGCGTCGCAGATGCACGGTGGTGCCCGCCCGCACCGCGCTGGTGTCCACCTTTGCCGGATCGATGATCACCACCCGGGACAGGTCCGCTTGCAGCTTGGCGGCCCGCGCAGACAGCAACTCCTGACGCGCCCGCTGGGCGTGGTACTCAAAGTTCTCGCGCAGGTCGCCCTCCTCACGGGCCACCTGAATGGCTTTCAACGTCTCAGGAATCTCCTTATCCAGCAAGCGTCGCAGTTCGTCCTGCAGGCGCGTCACGGTGGAAGCCAGCGCCGGCACCGCCTCCTCCCGTGCCGCCGGTTCCACCAGCTCCGGGAAGCGAGCCAGCGCGGCCCGCCGCAGCCAGGCGCGCTCGGCCGCCAGCACACCTGGCCTTTCGCACAGCTGTGCCAGCCGCCGAGCCTGCTCCACCGTCAGGCGATCACGCAGGATCACGGCGGCCAATCCGCGGGGCGACAGTACCTCCCGCAGGCGGGCCCGCACCGGCCCCATCTCCTGGCGCTCGGCTAACTCCACCAAGCGCAACAGGAAAGAACCACCGCGACGCTCATCCACCAGCGCCAAAGCTTTATCGCCCTCCCCCACCTCGCAGATCCACGCGTACGCCGCTGGGTAGCGCTGGGGCGTCAGGAGCACCTGGTCCAGGAACGCCTCAATCCGCTGTCTCTCGCCGGCGGCCGCCAATCCGGCGACCAGTCGGGAGAGGACGCGGGGGTGAGATTCGCGCTCCAGCCAAGTGGCGAAGGTTTCGCACCAGTCGCCTCCGGCCTCCTGCACCGCGCCCAGCACCCCCTCCCGCGCTGCCCCATCGTTGAGTTCCGCCAAAACCTGCAGCGCCCCGTAGCGGTGCAGAACGTGTCGTCGCGCCTGCGCCACCGCCGCGGGTGGGGCTCCCAAGCGCTCAGCCACCAGGGTCGCCTCCCACTCCAGCCCCGCCTTCCCAGTGCCACTGCCGGCACGCTCCAGCAAGGTGGCGGCCATGCGCGCCGCCAGTTCTCCACCCCGCCCGCCGTGCCGTCGGGCCAGGTCCAATTGCTGCTCCAGCGCTGCCCCCGCGAACTCCCGCGCCACCTCGTCCTCCACACCACCTCCCGCGGCCAAGCGGTACGTGACGCGGGTTCCGCTCCCCGAGGCCAGTAGCCGCGGATGTTTCTTGGCCTTGTTCCACCACGACGTCCAAGCGTCGGCCGCTACGAGACCCTCCAGGGCCGCCTTCAACTCGCTTACCCCCATGGGCTTGGCAAAACTCTCCAGGACGTGCTCCAGCAGCCCCGCCGGGTCCTCCACCGCCTGGCGCTGCAAGGCCTCTCGGTCCTCCAAACGCCGCCCCAGAAAGTGGCCCGGGGGCAACGGTGACAAGTACTTGGCGGCGGCGTGGATGGGCACCGGGACGTTCTTTTCCCGCTCGAAGTCCAGGCGGAGCACACCCAGCTGCGGACTTATACCTACGACCCGGCCGGCACCGCGCCCGGCCATGGCAAAAATGCCGCCGACGTCGTAGGCCAGCCACAGCTCCAGCTCGTCCAACGCCTCCACCGGCTTGCGCGCCGAGGGCAGGGCGAAGTGGGCCAGCAGCATCTCCAGCGACGGGCGCCCCGCCCACACCTGCCGCACGGCCTGCTCCAAGTTGGCGCGCACCGTAGGCTCATCGCCCACTCCCAACCGCAACATCTCGCGCAGAAGGGTTTTTTGTGCCGCCCAGGCGGAGCGGGCGCCGGCCTCCACCGCCGCCAGCTCCAGCAACGTCCCGGCCAAGGTCTTCTTGCCGCGACGGCGCAGTCGGCCCAGTGCCTCCAGCAGCTCCTCGGGGTGGTTAAGGTCGGCTTCCAACTGCGCCAGGAAACGCTCCTCCAGGGCCGCGTTGTTGCCTTGCTCGATTATTGCGTCCCACTCGGTAAGCCATTCCGACACGTCACATCCTCCTGGAAAATATTTCGCCCATCACCCCCGCAGCCAGTTCGGTGCGTCCGCTGTTGCCATCTCCTTGACGAATTGCGCCGCTGCCTCGAGGTCAGGAGCCAGGAAACGGTCGCCATCCAGTCGCGGCACCACGGCGCGGAAGGCGGCGTGCAACCGCTCCAGCCCCGGCGAGGAGCGCAGCGGCCGCCGCAAGTCCAGTCCCTGGGCGGCTACCATCAGCTCAATCCCCAACACCACGCCCAAGTGCTCCACCACCCGGGCCAACTTACGGGCGGCCCAGGTGCCCATGGATACGTGGTCCTCCCTGCCCGCCGAGGTGGGGATGGAGTCCACGCTGGCGGGATGGGCCAACGTCTTGCACTCGGACACCAAGGCCGCGGCGGTCACCTGCGCCATCATGAAACCGGAGTTGAGCCCCGAAGCTTCGACCAGGAAGGGGGGCAGCCCCGACTGCTCGGGGGTCAGTAGGCGCGCGCACCGACGCTCTGAGATGGACGCCACCGCCGTCAACGCCACCGCCACGTAGTCGAAGGCCGCCGCCACCGCCGCCCCGTGGAAGTTCCCCCCCGACACCACTCGGCCGTCCGCCAACACCATGGGGTTATCGGTGGCGGAGTTGAACTCGATCTCCAACTTGGCGCGCAGGTGCGCCGCCGCATCCCGCGCCGCGCCGTGCACTTGCGGCGTGCAGCGCAGCGAATAGGCGTCCTGCACCTGCGGGCAGTGCCGGTGCTGCTCCCGCAACTCGGACCCCTGCAACCACCCCCACAGGCGGCGGGCACTGGCGAGCTGGCCGGGATGGGGCCGGGCGGCGTGGATCTCCTCACAGAACGCCGTGTCGGTGCCTTGCAAGGCGTCGACGCTCATCGCCGCCACCGCATCGGCGGCCTCCAGCAGGGCCTCGGCATCCGCCAACGCCAGCGCCGCCACGGCGCACATGGCCTGGGTCCCATTGATCAGCGCCAACCCCTCCTTAGGAGCCAGCTGCAGCGGCGGCAGCCCCGCCCGGCGTAGCGCCTCCCCTCCGGGTAAGGGCTCGCCCGCCACCCTCGCCTCGCCCTCCCCGATAAGCACCAGCGCCAGGTGGGCGAGGGGCGCCAGATCCCCCGACGCCCCCACCGAGCCGAGGGCAGGAACCACCGGCACCACCCCGGCATTGAGCAGGGCGAGCAGCGCCTCCACCACCTCCGGCCGCACACCGGCGTAGCCGGTGGCTAGGACGTTGGCGCGCAGCAGCAGCATGGCGCGCACCACGTCGTCGGCCAAGGCCTCGCCGACGCCGCAGGCGTGGGAGCGCAACAGGTTGAGCTGTAGCTGCCCCAGTTGCTCGCTGGCCACCCGCACGTCGGCCAAGCGCCCAAAGCCGGTGTTAACGCCGTAAATCACTTCGCCCTCCGCCAGCCGGCGCTCGAGGCCGGCCCGCGTCGCCGCCAAACGCTGCCGGACCTCTCCGGCCAGCCGCACCGCCGCGCCTCGCCGCGCCACCGCCACCAACTCGGCAAGCCCCAGGCCGCGGCCGGTGATCGTGACTTCCTCCATGCCACCCTCCGGCCGGTGAGAATAGCACTGGTGGCGGCGCTCGCCGGCGCGCCGTGGCGCCTACCGCGCGGCGGCCAGGCGGCGATGTGGTGCGGGCTCACCGCAGCGCTTGAAGCCTGTCACGATCTCTGCTACAAGAGCCGAGTTTGTGTGCCAAAGGCACAAGGAGCCGCAATGGTCAATCTCGTGGTCGTGGGAGGGCAGTGGGGGGACGAAGGCAAGGGCAAGATCGTGGATCTCCTGTGCCCTGCCTTTACCCACGTCGCCCGCTTCAACGGCGGCAACAACGCCGGACACACGGTACGCTTCGCCGACCGTCATCTAGCCCTCCATCTCATCCCCTCCGGAATCACCCATCCCCACTGCCGATGCCTAGTGGGTCCTGGCGTCGTCATCGACCCCGTGGCCCTTGTGGAGGAGATCCGCACCCTGGAGGGCCAGTCCATCGAGGTACGCAAGCGCCTGCTCCTGTCGTCTCGCGCTCACCTCACCCTCCCCGGCCACCGTTTGCTGGACGGGGCCCGTGAGGCCAGCAAGGGCAAGGGACGTCTCGGCACCACCGGTCGCGGCATCGGCCCCACCTACGAAACCCGCGCTGCGCGCACCGGCGTGCGTTTGGGACTGGTGCGCAGCCCGCGGCGGTTTCGCGAGGCGGCGGCGGCCACCTGCGCCGAGCTGGAGCGGTTGCTGGCGTGCGCCGGCAGCGAGCTCCGCCCGGCCCCGGAGGACATCGAACGCAGCATCGCCGCCGCCCTGGATCTCGCACCCATGGTAGGTGACACGGCCTGGGCCCTGGCCCAGGCGGTGGAGCGGGAGGAAGCGATCCTTTTCGAAGGGGCGCAGGGGACGTTTCTCGACCTCGACCACGGCACCTACCCCTACGTCACCTCGTCCAACTGCCTGGCCGGCTTTGCCGCCCCCGCCAGTGGCCTGCCCGCGCGGGTGCTCGGCGGCGTGTTGGCGGTGTTCAAGGCGTACACCACCCGCGTCGGTGAGGGGCCCTTCCCCACCGAAATGACCGACAGCACCGGCGACCACTTACGCCGCCGCGGCAACGAGTTCGGCACCACCACCGGACGCCCCCGCCGCATCGGCTGGTTCGACGGCGTGGCCGCCACCACCGCCGTGCGGCTCAACGGTATCGACGCCGTGGCCCTCACCAAACTCGACGTGCTCGACGAGTTGGCCACTATCCGCATCGCCATCGCCTATCGCAGCGGCGATCTGCTCCTGGATCGGCTGCCCGACGACGACGCTGAACTGGCCCGCCTCGACCCGGTATACGAGGAGCTCCCTGGGTGGCAAACCGACACCTCCGGTGTCACCTCCTTCGCCCGCCTGCCCGCGCAGGCGCAGCACTACGTCCATCGCCTTGAAGCACTGCTGGGCGTGCCCGTCTGGCTGATCTCCACCGGGCCGCGCCGCGAGGAGACCATCGTCCGGCCAGTGGAGCCCTTTACCAGCTGGTTCCCACAGCTGGCCGCGGGCGGCTGAGTCAACTCCCTTACCGCGCCGGGCCCATTCGTGCTACCCTTCACCTGCGGGCGCGGCCCTGTCGTCTAACGGTTAGGACACCGGTCTTTCAAGCCGGCAGCAGGGGTTCGACTCCCCTCAGGGCCGCCAGCATTCGCCATCTCCCGCCCAGCGAGAAGATTGCCCAGCGCCAACGGTCTCCAAGGCGCTCGGCGCGGCGGCTTCCCTTGACGGGTGACGCTGCCGGGGCTAGGCTCCCGGTGGGCCGTTAGCTCAGTTGGCAGAGCAGCGGACTTTTAATCCGCGGGTCCAGGGTTCGATTCCCTGACGGCCCAATTCCTCCTTCTTGCGGGTTTTTGGCGCCACCCTGGCGCGGGGATGCTTTTCCCTGCGCCCCGGCGACACCCCGGAGGTTGAAAAGGAAAGCTGGGAAGGTGGCGTGCCCACGCCTTCCGGATGTCCGCTGGGGGTGCGCCGTGCCACACCCGCGAAGGGAAGGTCCACACCTGCGCCGACGATGCCCCGCGCGTCGGCGCGGGTGGGCGTTCCGCCTCCGTTTCGGGGCCGCAGGCGACGGCTTTGGCCGCAGCAACTCTCTTCTCGCCAAGGTTGCTTTACCGGCTGATCTTGGTGGCGGCGGCCAGGGAGCGGGCGAACAGGGTGATCTCCTCGGCCAGCTCGGGGGTGTCGCCGAGCTCGGCAATGCGGTCGACGATGGCGGAGCCCACCACCACCCCGTCGGCGATGCGCGCCACTCGCTGCACCTGCTCGGGGGTAGAGATCCCGAACCCCACCGCCACCTTGGCGCGGGTGAGTTTGCGCACCAGCCGCACCTGCGCCTCCAGCGTCTCCGCCAAGTTCGGCCGCGCTCCCGTAACTCCAGTTCGAGCTACCACATAGATGACTCCAGAGGCCAACTTGGCGATAGCTTTGATGCGCTCTCGGGTGGAGGTGGGCGCCACCAGCAGCACCAAGTCGAGACCCACCCGGCGCAGCGCCTCCGCCGCGGGCCGCGCCTCCTCCACCGGCACATCGGTGAACAGCACCCCGTCCACTCCGGCCGCTGCCGCGTCCACCGCAAAGCGTGGTAGGGCGTACGCGTGCACCGGGTTATAGTAGGTGAACAGCACCACCGGCAGTTCGCAGCGGTAGCGCAGTCGGCGCACCAGGGCGAGGACGTCAGCGAGGCTCGTTCCCTTGGCCAGGGCCCGTTCGGCGGCCCGCTGGTTGGTGGGGCCGTCGGCGATGGGGTCGGAAAACGGCACCCCCAGCTCCAAAATGTCAGCGCCTGCCCCCTCCAGAGCGAAGGCCAGCTCCAAGGTCCGCTCGAGGGACGGGTCGCCGGCGGTGATATAAGGAATAAACGCGGCGCGCCGGGCCTTGGCGGCCCGGGCGAAGGCGGCGGCGATGCGAGTGCTCATAGCTTCACCCCCTCCAACTGCGCCACCTCCGTCACGTCCTTGTCGCCCCGTCCGGAGAGGTTGACCAGGATGGCCTGGGCGGGACGCAGGCGAGGGGCCACGTAGCTCACGTAGGCGAGGGCGTGGGCGGTCTCCAGGGCCGGCAGGATACCCTCCAGCTCGGCCAGAAGGTGGAAGGCTTCCAGCGCCTCGCGGTCGCTGACGCGCACGTAGGTGGCGCGCCGAGAGTCGTGCCAAAAGGCGTGCTCTGGTCCCACCGCCGGGTAATCCAGGCCGGCGGACACCGAGTGGGTAGCGGCCACCTGCCCGTGTTGATCCTGCAGCACGTAGGTGCGGGTGCCGTGGAGCACACCAGGGGCACCGCCAGCGAAACGCGCCGCGTGCTCCCCCAACGCCGAACCCCGCCCCCCCGCCTCCACGCCCACCAGCTCCACTTGCCGGTACGGGACGAAGGCGGAGAAGATGCCTGCCGCGTTGGAGCCGCCGCCCACGCAAGCCACCACCTGCGCCGGCAGCGCACCGTGGCGGGCGCGGATCTGCAGCAGCGCCTCGGCGCCGATGACCGATTGAAAGTCCCGCACCATCGCTGGGTACGGGTGGGGACCCAGCACCGAACCTAGCACGTAGTGGGTGGTAGCCACGTTGGTCACCCAGTCCCGCAGTGCTTCGTTGATGGCGTCCTTCAAGGTGCGGGAGCCGGCCTCCACCCCCACCACCTCAGCGCCCAGCAGGCGCATGCGGTAAACGTTGAGGGCTTGCCGACGCTCGTCCTCGGTGCCCATGTAGATGCGACACCGCAGCCCCAACAGAGCGGCGGCGGTGGCTACGGCGACGCCGTGCTGGCCGGCGCCGGTCTCGGCGATGACCCGCGGCTTGCCCATGCGCCGAGCCAGCAGGCACTGCCCCACGGCGTTGTTGATCTTGTGCGCGCCGGTATGGGCCAGGTCCTCGCGTTTCAAGTAGATGCGTGCGCCACCTAGGTGCTTGGAGAGACGCTCGGCGAAGCTCAGGGGCGTGGGACGACCACAGTAGGACGCCAGCAGGTGATCCAGCTCGTCCTTAAAATGGCGGTCCCGCCGCGCCTCGCGCCACGCTGCGGTAAGCTCCTCCAGCGGCGCCATCAACGTCTCCGGGACGAACCTCCCCCCCCAGACGCCGAAGTACCCCCGTTCATCGGGCAGTGGCTTCATCTTCCTCTCCCTCCCCGGGACCACCCATGGCGGCCCACGCGGCGCGGGCAGCGGCGACGAACGCCCGCATCTTAGCGAGGTCTTTGCGGCCCACTGCGGCCTCTACGCCGCTGGCCACATCCACCCCAGTCGGGCGCACGGTGGCGATGGCAGCACCCACGTTGTGGGGGTCGAGACCCCCCGCCAGCCACACCGGCCATCGGGCCGGGCGCGCCGCCACCAGTCGCCAGTCGAAGCTGCGGCCCGTGCCACCGCCCGTGGGCGAGGCGGTGTCGAAGAGCACCTGCGCCACCTCTCCCCAGGCCCGCACCCGCCCCCAATCCACCGGTCCCGAGATACTCACCGCCTTGACCACCCGCCCTCTCCCCCCCAACGCCGCGCATACTTCGGGGGGTTCGTCCCCGTGCAGCTGCACCAGCCGCAGGCCGGCCCGCGCCGCCACCTCCTCCACAAACCCCGCGTCTTGGTTCCGAAACACCCCCACCCGGCCCGGCCCTGGGGGCAGCGTCGCGATCCACGCCGTGGCCGCCAGGTCCAGGCACCGGCGCGAGCCGGGAAAAAAGACGAAGCCTAGGAAATCGGCGCCGGCGCTGGCCGCGCCACAGGCGTCCTCGGCCCGGGTAAGACCGCAGATCTTGACCACGCCCGACCCTTCACGGCGGCCTAGGCGCGGCACGTCACCAACTCCCGCACGGCGGCCTCGGGGTTGGCGGCGCGCACCAAGGCGCCCCCCACCAGGAAGTGGCGCAGCCCAGCGGCCAACAGCGGGGCCAGCGAGGCAGGGCCGTCGATGCCGCTCTCCACCACCGCCAGCCGCCCCGGCGGCACCTGGGCCGCCAACCTTACCGCCGCATCCAGATCCACGGTAAAGGTGGTCAGATCCCGACTGTTGATGCCGATCATCGGCGCCGTGGTGGCCAGAGCACGCTGGAGATCCTCGGCGTCGTGCACCTCCAACAGCACCTCCAGCTCCAACTCGGCCGCCACCACCACCAGCTCGGGCAACAGCAGGCCGGGCAAGCAGCGGGCAATGAGTAGCACGGCGTCTGCCCCCAAAAGCACCGTCTCGGCCAGCTGCCGCACGGAGATGATGAAGTCTTTGCGCAGCACCGGCAACCCCACCCCATGCCGTACCAGGGGCACCCACCCCGGTTGGCCGGCGAAGAACTGCGGTTCGGTCACCACCGAGATGGCGGCCGCTCCGCCGGCTTCGTAGGCCCGCGCCAAGGCCACCGGGTCGAAGGACGAGCGCAACACCCCTGCCGAGGGCGAGCGCCGCTTGCACTCGGCGATCACCCGCACCCCCGGGGCGGTCAGCGCCTCCAGCAACGAGCGCCGGCCCTTGCGGCGCCGCACCCCGGCCGCTTCCCGCGCCTTAAGCAGCAGGCCCGGCGCCTCCGGCTCCTGCGACAGTCGCTCCTGCACCGCCGCCACGATATCGGCCAACACGCTCCTACTCACGCCACCAACTCCCCGGCCCGCCTCACCACTGCCTGCAGCACCGCCAGCGGTGCGCCGGTGGAGAGGGCGTAGCGAGCGCGCTCCAGGCCATCGCTCAAACGCTCCACCGCCCCGGCCACCAGCAGCGCGGCGGCGGCGTTGAGGGCCACCGCGTTGGCCGCCGCCGTCCCGCGCTCTTGGCCGGCCAACAGGGCCTCGAGGCGCGCCGCGTTGGCCGCCGCGTCACCCCCGGTCAGCGCCTCGCGACCGCCAGCCACCCCCAGGGTGCCCGGGTCCACGGTGAACTCCCCCGCCACCTGTCCGTCCCGCACCTCGATGACTCGGGTGGGGGCGCTCACTGAGAGCTCGTCCAGCCCATCCTCGGAGTGCACCACCCAGGCGTGCTCCGCCCCCAACTCGGCAAGCGCCCCGGCCAGCAGCGCCTGCACCCCTGGCGCGTACACGCCCACCACCTGCCGACGCACCCCCGCCGGGTTGGCGAGGGGCCCCAGCAGGTTGAACACCGTGCGAATGCCCAGCTCGCGGCGCACCGGCATCACCGCCCGCATGGCCGGGTGCAGACGGGGAGCGAAGAGAAAGGCAAAGCCGCAGCGATCCAACAGCTGGCCCAGCGCCTCCGGCGCCAGCTCCAACGGCACCCCCAACGCCTCCAGGACATCCGCGGAGCCGCAACGAGAGGACACCGAGCGGTTGCCGTGCTTGGCCACCGCCACGCCGCACGCCGCCGCGGTGAGGGCAGCAGCGGTGGAGATGTTGATGGTGTGGGCGCCGTCGCCACCGGTGCCGCAGGTGTCGATGACCCGCTGCCGGGTGGTGGGCACGGGCAGCGCGGCGCGCCGCAGCACCCGCGCCGCCGCCGCCACCTCGGCGGGGGTCTCCCCCTTGGCCCGCAAGGCCACCAAAAACGCCGCCTGTCGCCCCTCGCTCCACGCCCCCTCCATGAGCGCTTCCACGCAGCGCTCCATGGTCTCCCCATCCAGCTCCTCGCCGTTGAGCAAGCGTTCAAGCACCTCCCTCACGGCGCCACCTCCACCCCGGCCAGGCGCAGGAAGTTGGCCAGCAGGCGCGGACCCTCGGGGGTCAGGTACGACTCGGGGTGGAACTGCACCCCAAAGTGCGGCTCCCGGCGGTGCGACAGGCCCATGATGATCCCGTCCTCGGTCCAGGCGTCCACCTCCAGCTCCGGGGGCAGAGTCTCCCGGCGCGCCACCAAGGAGTGGTAGCGCGTCGCTGCAAACGGGTTGGACAGCCCCGCGAACAGGCCCCGGCCGGCGTGGTACACCTGCGACACCTTGCCGTGGCGGGGTTCCCCGGCCCGCACCACCTCGCCCCCCCACGCCACTGCCAGAGCCTGATGCCCCAGGCACACCCCCAGCACCGGCACGCCGGTGGCGGCGCGCAGCAGCTCCACGCACACCCCCGCCCGCTCCGGCGTGCCCGGCCCCGGCGACACCACCACCGCCCGCGGGCGCCGGGCCAGAATCTGCGCGGCATCCAACACATCGTTGCGGACCACCTCCACCTCCTCGCGATCCCCGGCCAGCGCCCGCAGCGCTTGCACCAGGTTGAAGGTAAACGAGTCGTAGTTGTCGATCATCAGGATCACGGCTCGAAACCCTCCGCCAGGCGTGCCGCCAGACACACGGCGCGCGCCTTGGAGGCGCACTCGGCCAGCTCGGCCGCCGGGTTGGAGTCGAACACCACCCCGGCTCCCGCTTGCACGTGCACCTCCCCCGCCGTCAGCAACGCGGCGCGAATGGCGATGCACGCGTCCATGTCGCCCCCGGCGTCGAAGTAGCCCACCGCACCGCCGTACACCCCGCGCTTGACCGGTTCCAACTCCTCGATCAGCTCCATCGCCCGCACCTTCGGGGCGCCTGTCAAGGTGCCGGCGGGGAAGCACGACAGCAGCACATCCAGGGCATCGCGCCCGTCCTCCACCACGCCGCGCACCTCGCTGACCAAATGCATCACGTGGGAGTAACGCTCCACCTCGGCGTAGCGCGCCACCTCCACGCTGCCGGCTTTGGCGATGCGGCCGATGTCGTTGCGCCCCAAATCCACCAGCATCAAATGCTCGGCGTTCTCTTTGAGGTCGGCGCGCAGCTCCGCCTCCAGCCGCGCGTCCTCCTCGGGGGAAGCGCCGCGCCGGCGGGTGCCGGCGATGGGGCAGGTGACCGCCTGCCGTCCGCGCAGCGTGGCCAGCGTCTCCGGGGAGGCTCCCAGCAGCTGCAGCGCCCCGGCGTCCAGGTAGAACATGTACGGCGACGGGTTGGTCAGCCGCAGGGCGCGGTAGAGGGCCAACGGCGAAGCGGCGAAAGGGCGGCTCCAGCGGCGCGACAGCACGATCTGGAACGCTTCGCCGGCGCGGATCGCCTCCCGCGCCGCCGCCACCGCCTCCAGGAAGGCGCTGTCTCCCTGTGACACCCGCCATGCGCCGTCGGGCTGGGGCTCAGCCGGCACCTGGGGCAGCGTCGCCGGCCCGAGCCCCTCCAGCGGCTGGGCCAGGACGGTATGTAGATCCACCAGCCTCGCCACGGCCTCCTCCCAGGCGGCGGCCGGTTCGCCGTCGATGCTGGCGGTGGCTACCAGCAACAACCGTTGCCGCACCCGATCCAGCGCCGCCACCGCCGGGTACACCGCAAACCACGCTTGGGGGACGCCCAGGGGGTCCGGCAGCCGGTCGGGCAGAACCTCTAGCAGGCGCACCACGTCGTACCCCACCCACCCCACGGCACCGCCGGCGAAGGGGGGCAGATCGGGCAGCGGTGCGCGTCCGCCTCCCACCAGCTCCCGCCGCAGCACCGCCAAGGGCGCCCCGCTGGCTGGCGCGCCGTCCACGGTGACCACGCCGTCGCGCAACGACACCACCCGCTGCGGCCGGTGGCCGGCGAAGGACCAGCGCGCCACCCGTTCCCCCCCTTCCACGCTCTCCAGTAGGAATGGGTGTGCGCCGTGGCGCGCCAGACGCAACAGCATCCCGGTGGGGGTGACGGTATCGGCGGTGAGCTCCAGTACCACTGGCACCCGCGGCCAGCGCGCCGCTAGGCCCAGGAACTCCTCGCGGCTGGGGCGGATCATGGTCGCCCCCCGGCGCGGCGCACCAGCTCCTCGTCCACCTCCTCGGCGCTCACGCCGTGCACGGCCATCACCACCGCCAGGTGGTAGAACAGGTCCGCCAGCTCCCACACCAGGTTCTGCCGGTCGCCGTTCTTCACCGCCAGCAGCACCTCGGTGGCCTCCTCCGCCACCTTGCGCAGGAGTCGATCGGGGTCATTGGCCAGGGCCACGGTGTACGATCCTTCGGGCCGTTCGGCCAGGCGCGCCCGCAGCACCGCCAAGAGTTCACCCAGTCCCACCCCCGGCGCGTAGGGGCGACCGCTCAGGGGGGTGAAGAAACAGCTCCGCTGGCCGGTGTGACAGGTGGGTCCGGCAGGAGCGGCGGCCACCAGCAGCGCGTCGCGGTCGCAATCGGCGCTCACCCCGACCACCCGCAGCAGATTGCCCGAAGTCTCGCCCTTGCGCCACAGTACCCCGCGGGAGCGGGAGTAAAAGTGCACCTCGCCGCTGGCCAGGGTAGCCGTGAGGGCCTCCCGGTCCATGTACCCCAACATCAGCACCTCGCCCGAGCGCGCGTGCTGCACCACCGCAGGCAACAGCCCGCGCACATCGAACGCCAGATCCTCCACCGTGATCGTCTCCTTCACGAACCCTCCTGCCGCACCTCGATCCCCAGCCCCGCCAGCTGGCGCTTCAAGGTACCGATGGCCACCCGCCGCTCGTGGAAGATGGTCGCCGCCAAGCCGGCGTCCGCTCCGGCGGCGGCGGCGGCAGCGAAGTGGGCAGCGGTCTCGCCACCCCCGGAGGCGATGAGTGGCACGCCGGTGGCGGCGCGGGCCGCGGCCAGCAGCTCCACGTCGAACCCCGCCCCGGTGCCGTCGCGATCCATGGAGGTGAGCAACACCTCGCCCGCGCCCCGTCCCGTGCCCTCGGCGATCCACGCCAGGGCGTCGCGTCCGGTGGGAGTGCGCCCGCCGTGGGTGACCACCTCCCAGCCACCGCCCGGCCGCCGGCGGGCATCCACCGCCAGCACCACGCACTGGGCGCCGAAACGCTCCGCCAGACGGGTGAGCAGCGCCGGGTCACCCACCGCCGCGGTGTTCACCGCCACCTTGTCGGCGCCGGCGGTCAGCAGCGCGGCGGCGTCCTCTACCCGGCGCACGCCACCGCCCACGGTGAACGGGATATCCAGCACGTCGGCTACCCTCTCCACCACCCGCCGCCAGGTGTCGCGCCCCTCTACGGTGGCCGTGATGTCCAAGAAGACCAGCTCGTCGGCACCCTCGTCGCGGTAGAAGCGGCCGTGCTCCACCGGGTCGCCCAGATCGCGCAGGTTGACGAAATTGACGCCCTTGACCACGCGGCCGGCGCGCACGTCCAGGCACGGCACGATGCGGAACGCCGGCATCACCCCTCCCCCACCACGTCGTGGAGGTCACCCACGGTGGCGCGGCCGTCCACCAGCAGCGACCCCACCACCACCCCCGCCAGTCCCCGGCGGGCCAGGGGCACCAAGAGCGCCAAGTGCGCCACCTCCCCGATCCCTCCCGAGGCGATCACCCCTGCCCCGAAGCCGGCCAAGGCGGCGCGCAGCACCACCAGATCGGGGCCGCGCCCGGTTCCATCCTGTTCCACCGCGGTGACCAGCAGGTGTCGTGCGCCCAGCGCCGCCACCCGCGCCGCAAACGCTTCCACCCCTTCCCCCGTGTCTTCAGTCCAACCCGCCACCACCACCCGCCCGCCGCGGCTGTCCGCCGCCACCACCACCCCCTCCGGGTCCTCGGCCAACCAGCGCTCCACCAGCTGGGGCCGCCGCAGCATCGCCGTCCCCACCACCACCCGCGCCGCCCCGGCATCTTTGAGACGCCGAAAGCGCGCCTCACTTCGGACACCACCCCCCACCTGCACCGGGCACGGTACGGCGGCCAGGATACGGCGCACCACCTCGTCGTTGCCGGCGGCTCCGAAAGCGGCGTCCAGGTCCACCAAATGGAGAAAGCGGGCACCCGCCGCGGCCAAGCGCTGCGCCAACTCCACCGGATCATCCGCCACCACGCGCAGGCGCTCCCGCTGCCCCTGCCACAGACGTACCGCCTTGCCCCCTGCCAGGTCGATGGCTGGATACACGATCACCGTACACCCCCCGCCTGGGACTCGACGGCCAGGGCCAGGAGGTTGGCCAACAGCTTGGCCCCCGCCGCCCCGCTTTTCTCGGGGTGGAACTGGGCGCCGCAGATGCGGCCGCGCCGCACCAGGGCGCACACTTTGGCCCCGCCGGCGTCGGCGGTGGCCACCACATCGCCCGGCTCGGGGTGGGCGGTGAAGGAATGGACGAAGTACATCCACGCCCCGTCCAGCCCCGCCAGCAGCGGATCGGGGCGTTGAGGTTGGAGCCGGCTCCACCCCATGTGCGGCGTCCGCACCCCGGCAGGGAGCGGCGTCACCCGCCCGGGCAGCAGTCCCAGCCCTTTGGTAACCCCAAACTCCTCCGACTCCTCGAACAGGAGCTGGTGCCCAAGGCAAATGCCCAACACCACCGACCCCGCCGCCGCCGCCGCCCGCACCGCCTCATCAAGACCTCGACGGGCCAACTCCGCCATGGCAGCGGGAAACGCCCCCACCCCGGGCAGCACCACCACCGGCGCCGCCGCCACTTGGTCAGCATCCTCAGAGAGCGTCACCCGTGCCCCTGCCCGCACCAGGCCCCGCACCGCGTTGGGGATGTTCCCCACCCCCGAATCCACCACCACCACCTCGGGTGCCGGATTGCCACTGCAAGTGCCCCCCAAGCCCACTGACCCCCCCTGGCTGCTCATCTCACGCCGACAGGGTGCCCTTGGTGGAGGGCACCCCCCCGCCCACCAGCGCCGTGGCCTGCTTGAGGGCCAGCGCCGCCGCCTTGAACGCCGCCTCCACCCCGTGGTGGGGGTCCACGGCGCGCTCCACGTCCAGGTGCAGGGTCAACCGCCCCCGCATGGCGAAGGCGCGCCAGAACTCCGCCGCCAAGGTCACCGGAAAGGCCGGGGTGACAAAGGCGTAGGTCAACTCGGGGGGCAGGCCGACGCGGCAAAACGGCCGCCCCGACAGATCCACCACCGCCCGTGCCAGCGCCTCGTCCAGAGGGGCGTAGGCGAAGCCGTAGCGGGCGAGGCCGGCGCGCTCGCCCAGGGCGTCGTTGAGGCAGGCACCCAGCGTCAACCCCACGTCTTCCACGGTGTGGTGGGAATCCACGTGCAGGTCACCCCTCCCCTCCACCGCCAGGGATAGCCCTCCGTGGCGCGCCAAGGCCTCCAGCAGGTGGTCGAAAAATCCTATTCCCGTGGAGACTTTGCACTCCCCTGGGGCGAGCACGAGACGCGCGCGTACCGACGTCTCGCCCGTCACCCGCTCCACCGCCCCAGCTCGCTCAGTCATTTGCCAACTCCGCCAGCGCCGCCAGCAGGCGCTCGTTCTCCGCCGGGGAGCCCACCGTGACCCGCACGTACCCGGCCTCGTCCAGCTCTTTGAGGTCGCGCACCGTAATCCCCCGCTCCGCCAGGGCGTCGTACAACTCCCGTCCCCGCCACCCCAAGCGACGCAGCAGGAAAAAGTTACCCCCCGAAGGCACGGCCTGCAGGCAAGCCGCCGGCGCCAGCGCCGCGAGCAGCCGTTGCCGCTCCGCCACCACCTCCGCCACCAGGCGCTCCCCCTCCCCGCGCAGCTCCGCCGCCGTCTCAAACGCCGCCTGCACGGCGAGGCCGGTGCCGAAGGGCAGCAGCTCGGCGCCGATACGCTCCACCAGTGGCGGCGAAGCGTACAGCGCCCCGGCCCGCAACCCGGCGAGCCCCCACGCCTTGGAGAGGGTGCGCAGCACGGCCACGTTGGCGAAGCGTCTCACCGCCTCGCTGCCGTCGCTGCCCACGAAGTCGGCGTAGGCGGCATCCCACAGCACCGGCACGCCGGTTTCGGCCAACGCCACCAGGACCTCCAAACCCAACGAGGTACCAGTGGGGTTGTTGGGCGAAGCCAGCACCACCAGGTCCGCCTGGGGCGCGAGGGCGAGCAACTCCTCGCGGTTGGCGGCGAAGTCGGGTGGCTGGAGGGGCACCTTGAGGAGGCTGGCCCGCTGTCGCCGGGCCAACGCCGGGTACATGGAGAACGACGGGAACATCACCAACAGCCGCCCCCCAGCCGGCAACAGCGCCCGCGCCGCCGCCGCCAACAGCTCGTTGGAGCCGTTCCCCACCAAGGTCATCTCCGGCTCCCAGCCGAACAGCGCCGCCGCTGCCCGTCGCGCCCCCGCCCCGTCCATGTCCGGGTAGCGCCGCCACTCAGCCCGCGCCAGCCGACTTAAGAACCGCTGCCGAAAAGCCTCGCTCGCGTCCCGGGGGGCCTCGTTGAGGTCTAACCGCACGGCTCCCGCCGGCGCCACCTCGCGCTGGTAGCCACCCACGCTACTCACACCCGCCCTCGGCTTCCCGCCACCAGCGCCTCCCGGTGCAGCGGCAACGCCTCCAACTCCGCCAGATGCCCCGCTGCTTCCGCCAACACCCCGTAGCGGTGGGGCGCCACCTCCACCACCGTGGTGCGTCGCACGAAGTCCCACACCCCCAGGGGCGAGGCGAAGCGCGCCGCCCCGGCGGTGGGTAGCACGTGGTTGGTGCCGACGCTGTAGTCGCCCAGCACGGCCGGTGACCACGGCCCCACGTACACCGCCCCGGCGCGCTCCACCCGGTCCACCAGGCGCAGCGGATCTTTCACCTGCAGCTCCACATGCTCCGGCGCCACCCGATCGCAGATGTCCACCGCCTCGTCCAGGTCGGCAGTGACGATGATTCCGCCCCAGCGGCGCAGGGCAACGCGGGCCGGCGCCTCCCGCGGCAGCCGCTTCAGCCGCGCCGCCACCCGCCGCGCCACTTTCTCGGCCACCGGCCGGGAGCTGGTGACCAGCAGCGCCAGGGCGTCGGGGTCGTGCTCCGCCTGGGCCAGCAGGTCGGCGGCCACCAGTTCAGGCTCGGCGGAGCCGTCGGCCACCACCACCAGCTCCGAAGGGCCGGCGATCATGTCCACCCCGACGATCCCGAACACCGCCCGCTTGGCCGCCGACACCCAGCGGCCGCCGGGCCCCACGATCTTGTCCACCGGCGTCACCGACTCGGTGCCGCACGCCAGCGCCGCCACGGCGTGCGCTCCGCCCATCAGGTACACCTCGTGGATGTCGAGCCTCTCCAGCAGGTAACGCAGATGAGGCGAAGACAAGAAAGCACGCGGCGGGGTGGCCACGGCGATGCGCCGCACCCCAGCCACCCGCGCCGGCACCACGGCCATCATCAGGGACGATAGGTACACCGCGGCGCCGCCGGGAACGTACACCCCCACCGACTCCAGGGGCCGCACGCGCACCCCCAGATCGCCCCCATCCCCCTCCACCGTGTACCCCTTCAGCGTCTGGTGGGAGTGGAACTCCTTCAGGTTGGCCAACACCAGTTCCACGGCCTGGACGAACTCCTCCCCCACCTCCTCCTGCCCCTCGATCCGCCCCTTGAGCCTGAAATCAGTGACCTTGAGCCCTTTGAGGTCATGCTTCTGGACCATGGCGAGGAGCGCCCGATCCCCCCGGGTGCAGATCGCTTGCACGATGTCCCGAACCTTGTTCTCTACCGCCGGGGACAGCACCGAAAACATGCGCCGGTCCAGCTTGGCCAGATAGGAGATCGCCTTATCATCGGTCGAACGCCAGATCTTCATGATTCACGTCCCTCCCAAAGTACGCGCCAAGGCGCGGATCGCTTCCCCGTGCAGGTGGAAGGCGGCGCGGTTGGCCACCAGGTACGGCGCCACGCGCAACCACTCCTCCACCGGGTGCAGCCCATTCTCGCGCAGTGTGCGCCCGGTTTCCACCAGGTCCACCACCGCATCGGCCAGCTTCAGCCGCGCTGCCAGCTCCACCGACCCGGCCAACGGGATGATCTCCACCACCAAGCCGCGCTCCAACGCCAGCTCCGCCGCCAGGCGTGGGTACTTGGAGGCCAGCACCAATGGCCCGCCGTCGTCGCGGGGGCTGGCCTCCCGCCGGGTGATGAGGCACAAACGGCAGTGGCCGAAGGGCAGGCGGGCAAGCCGCAGGACGTCGGCGCGCCGCTCGCGGATCTGGTCCAGCCCGGCCACCCCCACGTCCGCCACCCCTTGCTCCACGTACACCGGCACGTCGGCGTCCTTCAGCAGCAGCAGGCGCAACCACCCCAGCTCCAGCACCAGCCGCCGCCCGGCACCGGCCAGCGCCGCCCCTAGCCCCAGGCCGCGGGCGTCGGCGTGGGCCACCAGTGGCTCCAGCAGGCGCCCTTTCGGCAGCGCCAGGGTCAGCGCCGCTCCGCTGACTCCCCCGCCGGCGTAGCCACCCTCCCCGGCGCCGCTCATGCCTCCTCCAGCACCACGCCCAGAGTGAGGCTCGCCCCCGCCGCCGGCAACGAGGAGTCCGGCTTCGCCTCCACCAGGTACTCGCCACCCGCCGCCAACACCGCCCGGGTGGCCCGCCCCCAGACGGTGAACGCGACCCCGTGGTAGTACCCCCCCGCCAGCCGAGGGGCGGCATCCACCGCCGCCTCAATGCCACGCCGGCGGGCACACTCCTGCAGCGGCGCGGTACGCGCCAGCTCCCCCTCCACGCCCAGCGCCGGCGCCCAGGTGTCCGCCGGCTCCCCTCGCAGCGCCGCGGCCACAGCCGCGAAGGCCGGTGAGTCCCTCGCTGAGCGCTCCCGCAGCGCGTCGACGTCGCGCGCCTGGGCTAGCTCCAGCTCGTCGGGGGCGGGCGGGCGACCCAAGGCTCGGGTAAGGAGCGCCGCTGTCAGCTCGGGCAGCGCCACGGTGACCAGGCAGGAGGGGGGCGATACCCCCACCGCGCCCAGCAACTCCAGGGTGAGGGCGAGGGCCTCGCCCCCTCCCCCCTCCACGCCGTAGCTCTCAAACCCCACTTGGTACAGCTCCGGCAGGCGCCGCAGGCGGGTGGGCTGGGGCCGCACCACCTCCCCCGCGTAGCACACCTTGAGCGGTTCCGCTGCCCTGTCCAGTCGCCGAGCCAGCACCCGCGCCGCCAAGGGGGTAAAGTCGGTACGCACCGCTACCACCCGGCCAGTGGGGTCTACGAAGCGGTAGCCGCCGCTGGCCGCCGGCCCCGCGTACTCCAGCACCGGCAGGTACACCAGCTCGAACCCCCGCTCCAGGAGGAGATCGAGACAGCGGCGTTCGGCCTGCTGTTGCCGGCGCGCCGCCGCCCCCGACAGCGACAACACCCCGGCTGGCACCGGTGCCGGGGCGATCACCCTTGCACCTCTTCGAGGCCCAGCGCCTGCGCCATGGCCGCCACCGGGGGCGCCACCCCGTTGTGCGCCGCGAACTGTGCAATCCCTTGGTACAGCAGCACCTCTCGGCCGGACACGTAGCGCCACCCCCGCCTGCGGGCGAGGACCTCCAGAAAGGTCGGCTGCTCCCCGTAGGGCAGGTCCAGCACGGTGGCGCCGGGGGGCATGGCCAGCTCCTCCAAGTTCTCGTCCGGGACGCCGTCCCGCCCCGCCGGTGTGGCGTTGACCACCAGCTCCGCCCGCTGGGTATCGCTCCCGTTGGCCACCCCCACCCCCAGCTCCGCCGCCAACGCCCGGGCCGCCGCGGCGTTGCGCGCCCGCACGCTTACCTGCGCCCCAGCCAGCTCCAGGGCGACCACCGCCGCTCGCGCCGTCGCCCCCGCCCCCAGCACCACGGCGCTGCGGCCCCCCGGCTCCACCCCGGCCTCCCGCAGCGCCATGCTAATCCCGTCGATGTCGGTGCAATCCCCCAGCACCTTGCCCAGGCGGGGCAGCACCGTGTTCACCGCCCGCGCCCGGCGGGCGCGCGGCGCTGCCAGCGTGCAGCGCGCCAGTGCCGCCTCCTTGCACGGCATGGTCACCGCGTAGCCGCCCACCGGCAACCCCACATCATCCAGCGCCGTCTCGCCGCCCGGCGCCAGCAGTCCGTCCAGCTCCCCTTCGCCGGCAACCTCCAGGGGGACCATGAGGTTGGGCAGACCCAGGGCGCGGTAGGCGGCGTTGTGCATGCGCGGCGAAAGCGACCCTCCCACCGGCCGACCCAGCACCGCAAACAGCCGCCGCGGCCGACCGGAGAGGTGCCCTATGAGCGCCAACAGCTCCTCCGCCGTGTACTGTCCCGGCGCCGCCGCCCGGTCCGCCGCCCACGCGGCGTACGCCACCGGGGCGCCCAGCAGCGGCGCCAGCAGGCGCGTCGCCCGCCCCGCCTCGCCGGTGGCGAACACCACCGCCCGCCGCTTACTGCGCTCCCCGTGGTCCAGCCCCGCGTTGAGGGACACCACCGCCAGCACATCGGCCAGGGAGTGCGCCGTCGGGACCGCTTTGGCCAGCAAGGTGCCGTAGGAAAGTAGACCGCGCAGACGCTGCTCCAGGTCGGCGGGCGTCGCCTCCCAGTGGGCCGACACCACCGCCCGTTCCCGCGGTACCACTGTCCCCAACAGCTCCCCGTCCCGTGCCGCCTCCACGTCCCACAGTGCCGCTGGCCACCCCACCGCCCGCTGGAAGAAGCGCCGCCGCGCCGCCGGGTCCACCGGCCCCCGCCCGCCCTCCGCCGCCGACCGCAAGGTCAGCAGCACCGGCCGCGGGCACGCGGCGATCAGGGGGGTGAGGTCGGCCTCGGGATCCAGTAGGTCGGCGCGCAGTTCCACAGTGGTGGCGCCGGCGGGCGGGTTGGCCAGCTCAGCCGCCGCCCGGCTGGCATCGGAAGGCACAAAACTTGCAATGACTTCCATATAGTAAAACCTCCCCGCCAGCAGCGGGGAGGTTGTGGTGTTCCGTCTGCCTTGCGCTCCCCGCTGAACCTGGCGGCCCAGCGGGGACGCACCCCGCCTACCGCCTCCCGGGCCAGGCCCAGTAATGGTGGTGGGCGAGCGTGCCGTACGTCCGCATCGCCGCCATCCTACCCGCCCCGCCCCCGCCTGTCAACCTCTTCGCCACCTCGCCACGAATGGCCACTCCCCCAGGTTCTCTCACCCCTCGCAGCGGCGCCCGGCGCGGCGACGCCGCCCCTCGCCCCTGTCCCGGTGCCTTGCCCTTGCGAGGACAGCGTTGCAAAGACCGTGGTCGAAGGGAACCTGGCGGACGCCGGCGGCAAGGGTCGCCTACTCCACGCGCATCACCCCGTCAACTCCCAGCTCCTGCAAGGCGTGCCGCAGCTCGTCGGCGAGCAACCCTTTCCTGTCGGCCGCCACCACGGCCTCGAAGCTCGCGTCGATGCGCAGCTCGCCCTCGCCGCGCAGGCGCGGGAGGATCCTCGTCCCCAGACGGTTCCACATCTCCGGCGGCACGCACCCCAACAGCCGGAGCGTGCACGTCCCCACGGCCGGTGCCGACGCTGTGGGTGCCGCCGAGCCCACTGCAGGCGGGGGTGCCCCCGGGGCAGACGGCGAGGGCGGTGCCGGCTCCGGTGGTTGTGCCGGCACGGGTTGCAGAGGGGCACCGCTCTTGAGGGTGGCCGCCACCTCCTTGCGGAGCAGGAACACCCCGGGAGAGAACTCCACTTCGTCCCTGCCCACGACCTCCTCGAACCAGACGCGCTCGAAACCGCCCCCGGGCCTTTGCCCGGAGGCCAGCCCAAAGTCGCCTTGCCTCACGAACTCCACGATCTTTGCCTTCAACACCGCGTCGGGATCCACCAGCCGAGTCAGGGAGCCGTTGAGAAAACTCTGCCGGAGGCTGGCCAGCGGCCACGCTCCTGACTCCCGCAGGGCCGGCGGCCAGTTCCGCTCCAGATAGCCCACACCCACGGATTCGTTTAGCAGCGCCTCGGACTTGAGGGCGGCCAGCACCCGCCCGCACATCGTGCCACCGCTGGACGAATGACCGGCACCCAGATCGATGACCTTGAGGCCGTCCGCACCCGCCCTGTCCGCCACCACGACGAAGCGGTAGACGCCCCACACCTCCTCTTTCACCGCTTCCTCGGCGTCGCGCACCTTTCCCTGCAAGTCTGCACGGTCGCCGCGGTCGAACTCGCCGCCCAGACTACCGTCGGCCACCTCCCGCGCCACGCGGCGCCAGGCCAACACGAGCTCAACCTTGTCCCGTAGCTCCCGCCCGGGCTTCTTCACACACCACACCAGGGCGCCCGGATACAGGCGCGGCGACGTGCCGCGGTTGGAGGTCCAGCGGGCAATCTCCCCACGCCACGGCCCGCTAAGCGACCATTCCCATTCGGGATCGGCTACCACCAGCATCAAGCGGGGCGAATCGGGAATATCGCCGCTGTCCAGGGGAAACGCCACCACCGGCACGCTGGCGCCGCGGCGGAACTGTTCCTCCACGCATTGGCGCATCGCCGGCTTCACCTCGGTCTCGTAATCCAGCGACGCGCGTCGGTCACTCACCACCTTCTTGAGCGTCGGCTGGTAGCCGATGCGAAAGCCGTCGCTGCCGACCCTGCGCACGAAGTAGGAGCGCTCCTCCAGGGCGAAGGCGGCGTTGTCGATGGAGGTGGTGTCCAGCTCCGGCTCGCCCAAAGCAAAGCGCAGCTCGGGAAGGTGCGCCACCGGCGGCAGCTCGGCGGGCGGCAGGGCCGGGACAAAGTTGCCCAACACCCCGGGCTCTTGCAGCCTGACCTGGTCGTGGCTCGCCACCTCCACGGCAAAAAGGCGTTCGTATACCACGTTGCTGGCGCCCCTGTCCAGTTCCGGCTTGGCGCGCACCAGGGTATGGCGGCGCACCGCTTCGAACAGCGGGGCCCGGGGGTTACCCACTCCAGATGGGCGCTCTCCGCCGTATCCCGATCGGTGGAGCAGCGCGGATAGCGCTCGGCGAGCGCCGGCAGCTTCCAGTCGGGCGACTTCTCGTACTGGCGCAACACGACTGGCGTGCGGGCCGGCTCGAACGCATGGGGCACGCCCGCGACAGGCTTCAGCGTCCAGGGGACGAACTCGGCCGCCTCGCGCAGGAAGCGCGCGATCGTCTCGGGCACCACCCGCCGCTCCTGGGCGCGGGCGCGGCGCTCGATCAGCATCTCGAGGTTGAGTTTCTTGCTCGCCAGGCCCTCGAGCGCGTTCCGGCAGATAGCGCGGAAATGCCCCTCGTCGACGTTGCGCAGCAGGCGCTCCTCGAGGTCCGCGTCGCCGAGCCGGCCGGCGTAGTAGTCGCGCAGCACGCGCTCCACCTGGGCGGCGGGCAGCACTTCGCCCACCACGTTGAACACGGCGTCGTCGTCGAGGGCATCGCGGATTTCCTGCAGCTTTTCGAGCAGACGCTGCAGGACCTTGCCCTCGATCGTGTTGGTGGCGACGAAGTTGAAGATCAGGTAGTCCTTGCGCTGGCCGTAGCGGTGGATGCGGCCCATGCGCTGTTCGAGGCGGTTGGGGTTCCAGGGGATGTCGTAGTTGAAGAGGATGTTGCAGACCTGCAAATTGATGCCTTCGCCTGCGGCCTCGGTGGCGACGAGCACCTGAATGGCGCCCTCGCGGAACTGCTGCTCGGCGTACAGCCGCGTGCCGGGCTCGTCGCGCGAGCCTGGCTTCATGCCGCCGTGGATAGAGCCGACGCGAAAGCCCCACTGCTTGAGCCGCTCGACCAGGTAGTCGAGGGTGTCCTTAAACTCCGTAAAGAGCAGCAGCCGCTGATCAGGACGGTGGAAGAAACCCTCCTGGTGCAGCAGCGCCTTGAGCTTGGCCAGCTTCGCCTCCGCGCCAGAGGCCTCGACGGCCTGGGCATCCTCGACCAGCCGCCGCAGTTCCTGCACCTCGCGCCTGATCTGCTCGGCGTCGGCGGCGAGGGTGGCGGCTTCCAGCAGCTCTTCCAGCCGCTCCCGCTCGCCCTCCTCCATCTCCTCCAACTCATCGGCCTCGGGGAACTCAGGGGGCAGCGACGGGGGGAGGTCGCGGGCGCGCTCCAACTTCTCCTCCAGGCGCCGCACCCGCCGCTCCAGGGAGCGGCGCAAGGCAAAGGTGCTGGAGGCCAGCCGGCGCTGGTAGAGGGACATGAGGAAGCCGATGGCGCGGGCGCGGGGATCCTCGCCGACGTCGGCGGCGCGGCGGCTCTCCTCCTTCACGAAGCGAGTGGTTTCCCGGTACAGCTCGAACTCGGCCCCGTCAATCTGAAACTCGACCGTGTGTGCAATGCGCTTGGTGAAGATGGGCTTGACAGCCCAGGTGCCGTCGGCCTGACGCTCGGGGAAGTAGACCATCGCCTCTTTGGTACGGCGCAGGTAAAACGGCGCCCGGCGCTGCTTCATCGCCTCGCGGATGGAGGTCACATCGGCGTACGCGTCGGCGTCGAGCAGCTGCAGGAAGAGGCTAAAGTTTTCCGGGTCGCCCTTGTGCGGCATCGCGGTGAGCAGCAGCAGGTGATCCGCGCTGTCGCGCAGCAGCTCCCCGAGGCGGTAGCGCAAGCTCTTGTGCGACTCGTCGGCGGCGGACATGCGATGCGCCTCGTCCACGATCACCAGATCCCAGTGCACCTGGCGCAGGCCAGGCAAGATCTCGGCACGCTTGGCGAGATCCAAAGAGGTTATGACGCGGTTTCTCTCCAGCCACTGGTTGACGCCGAACTGCTCGCGGATGTCATGCCCCTTCATGACGAGAAACGTCGTGTCGAACTTCTCCTTAAGCTCGCGCTGCCACTGAAACGCCAGGTTCGCCGGGCACACGATGAGGATCCGTTCGGCCAGCCCGCGCAGCTCCAGCTCGCGGATCAGCAGCCCCGCCATGATCGTTTTGCCGGCGCCGGCATCGTCGGCCAGCAGGAAGCGAACCCGCGCCAGCTTGAGCAGGTAATCGTAGACGGCCTCCAGCTGGTGCGGCAGCGGATCGACGCGGGAAATGGACAGTCCGAAGTAGGGGTCAAACTCCCAGGCTATACCCAGGGCGTACGCCTGCAGACCGAGACGAACCGCGCGGCCGTCGCCGTCGAAGGTTGCCGCCCAGAGAGCACCGTGAGTCGCTGGAAGTCAGCGGTGGCCAGCGTGACCCGGCGAAAGCGCTCCGACTGCAGGCCGGACAGTCCCACCACCCACACCTCCGGTCCGGCCGCCACAACGGTCTCCACCCGCATCGGCTCGCTGAACAGCGGGCCGGAGAGAACCTGGCCCGGCTGCACGGGAGGCTGGGCGGTCATCGGGCCACTCCTGCTGAAACAGTCGCTCCTTGCCGGTTTCTCATGGGTCTAGTCGTGCCCCTTCTCCGGCGAGCTCGTACCCGGCCCGGCCACCCCGGGGCGTTGCCGTGGTTGGCCACGCCCTCCGCTGTTCCTCCGAGATGGGGATTGAGGGTACGCCGGCTGCCTGCCACCCCGGCCCAAGTCGGGGCACACGGCTGGGAAGGCTAACCCCGCCGTCACCCATCGGCACACCGACAACGCTGCTGGAGGAACCCATGTGACAATCCTACACGGCCCGGGGGCACACCCCGCGGGTTTGCCCACCGACCCCATTACGGCGCGCTGCCGGCGCCTGGGCTGGGGAAGCTTGCCGGGGGGCTAGCGGCGGATGTCGACCGGGATCATCGCCCGGAAGCCCCAGGCACCTTCACCGACGCCCGCCCAGCGTCCCGGCTAGAGGGGGACGCCTGACCGCCTGAAAAGCCCGGGCAGAGGAGCACGGCTTCGAGGCCGCACCGCACCTGAATCCCACGGGGCACCTGCAGGTCTCAAGCGGCCACGGAGGGGGCCAGTGGCGCCGCGCACCCCTGGGCGACGTGAACGGTGAACCTCCCCCTGGGGCCCGGCTGTAGCGGGGGTGCCGACCAGTGGAGCGCCCGTCGGCGTGCGCCTCGATCCCGCCTCCAGCGCAGCCCAACCTTGGTACTTTCGATACCGCCGGCTGGCTTGGGTGAAGGCGCCCCAAAGGGCCAGAGATCCCTCAAAGATCGGTGGCGCGAAGCTGGCCACCCTGGGTGGGCGTCGTGCCGAGGGTGCGGGCTCGCCGCCGGACGACAAAGACGCTGCCGACGGCGGCGGCGGCCAGCACGACGCCAGCGATCCACGGGCGTGGCTTCTCCCCGGCCAGCAGCGCCACAGTACTGACCGCCACCGCCGTCCACATCACCACCAGGGCAACCACCACCGCCCGCCGCGGCATGGCTGCCCCATCGAGGTAGCCCAGGAAGGGCCGAAAGAGGCGCGTGCGTATGAGCCGCTCCTCCAGCCACGGGCAACTGCGGGCGAAACACCAGGACGCGGCAATGAGAAAGATCGTAGTCGGCAGCCCGGGCAGCACGGCACCCAAAGCGGCCAGGCCCACACTCACCACACCCGCCGCCGCCAGCACCCAGCGGCCCAGGCGACTGCGGCTCACATTGGCCGTCACAGCCGAGTTTTCTCCGTCTGGCATCTTGGCATGCCCATCCCCCACACCGCGGGAAACCACCCGAGGGTGCGTTTCATTCGCCCTGCCACTGCGCCGCCCCGTTGCCCGGTGTCCGGCGCCGCAGGGCGCCTCGCTTAGCATTATAGTTTGGTTCGCCAGGGAAAATCGGAATGCGACGTGGTACAAATCGCCGGCAGGCCGGGAGGCGATAGGTGGGAAAACTCATCAACCCGGAGCGGCAAGCGCAGGCGCGGGAGGCGAAGGCGCAGCGCATGGCGGCCATCGAGGCGGCGGCGCTGGCCGAGTTCCAGACCGCGGCGTACGGCGACGTCACCCTGGACGGTGTCGGGCTGAAGGCCGGCGTGCCGGCGGGCACAGCCTCACTGTACTTCGGCAGTAAGGAGGCGCTGTTTCTGCGCGTTCTGGTGGCCCAGGTGAAGCCGTGGTGCGCCGCCACAGCGGCGCGTTTGGCAAGGGCGGGGCAGCTGGACGTACGGCAGACGGCGGCGCTGCTGGCCGACTCCTTCGCAGCGTTTCCAGCCTTACCCCGCCTGCTGTACCTGCTGCCCTTTGCCCTGGAACACGCCCGGGAAGACCCGGGCCTGACGGTGCTGGCGGCCGGGGTCAAAAAGGCCCTTACCGAGGTGGCGGCCAAACTGGAAGAGCACTCGCCGGCGGTGAGGGCGCGGGGTGGCGCTACCGTGCTGGGAGAGCTGGCCATGCTCGTGGCCGCCTTAAGCCCGCGGGCGGCGCCGCGCGGCGGGCTGGCGCTGGCCTTCGCCGACCCCACGGCGGCACGCTTCCGCGTCGGGTTCAAGGCCGAGCTGGAACGGTTGCTGGCGGCGTCGCTGATGGCTTACGCTGGCCGATGAAATTCCTCCCGCAGGCCAGCTAGGTCCAGCCCGGGGTCGAACTGGGCGAGAAAGGCCAGGCTGAACAGGCGGTAGGTGACGTGCACGGGGAGCAGGACGACGGTCCCCACGGAGGGGAGGGCGAGCAAGGCGGCGCGCAGCGGCTCCACATACCCGATGGCGGCGCCGGTGTAGCGGGGTTGGCTCATGGCTCCTCCCGCAGCGTTCTGGTGCATGATGGTACGTGGTGTAGCCGAGGGAGGTTGCGGGTGCCCTGTGGGGGTGGGAAGACGTCGCGGCCCCGGCCCCGTTGTCTCGACACGAGATGCGCACCGGCACGCGGCTGAGGAGGATCGAACGGTGAGGGAACGGTCATGAAGCAGAGTGTGCTGGTGCTGCTGTCGCGGTCGGTGGACTACGCCGGGATGTTCCCCCCCGCGGCGCTGCCGCTGCACGAGGCGGCGGCGCGTTATGCGGCGATGTTGGCTGGGCCCGAGCGCTTCTTGCTGGGGCGCTTCGTGTGTCCCGCGGCGCGCCTAGAGGAGGTGGACCTCCTGCGCCCCCCGGCCGGCTCCCCGCCGGTGATACTGGCGGTCTTAGGGGCGCCCGGGGATTCCGTCGAGACGCTGCGCCAGCAGGCCGCCGCCGATGGCCAGCGGTTGTCGTCGCTGGGAGCCGGCGCTACTCTGGCCGCCGACCAGTACGAGGTGGCCCTCCCGCCCGCGGTGCTGGGCGGCGGTCCGGCCGCGGTGGCCGCGGCGGCGCAGGCGGTGACCGAGGCGTTGGCCGCCCCCCGGCGCACCCTGGTGGCTCTGGAGGTGCCGGTGGCGGGTGCCCCGCCGGAACTGGTGGCCGACGCCATCGCCGGCATGGCGCAGGCCAACCGGAGGTCGCCCCTCACGCCGGTGTGCTTGAAAGTGCGCTGCGGCGGAGCAACGGCGGCCGCCGTGCCCACCGCAGCGGAACTAGCCGCTGCCCTGGCAGCGGCGCGGGATCACGGCGTGCTTATCAAGGCCACCCAGGGGTTGCATCACCCGCTGCGCCACCGGGATGTGGAGCTGGGGTGCTCCCTGCACGGCTTTCTCAATTTGTTTGCCGCGGTAGTGCTGGCGCGCACCCACCGGCTCGACGCTGACGGCATCGCTGAAGTGCTGGAGGACGAGGACGCGGACGCCTTCACCTTCACCGATTCAGGGTTTGCCTGGCGCCACCACCCGGCGTCGCTGGAAGCTTTGGCGGCGGGGCGGCGGTTCGGTTTGACCTCCTTTGGCAGCTGTTCGGTGGACGAGCCCATGGCCGACCTGCGCTCTTTGGGTTTGCTGGATTGAATTCGTAAGATCGGTGGTTATGCACGCCAAGGAGGACCGATGGAGGACACACCCCTGAGCACCCTGGCGTCGTTCATCGAAGTGCCCCCCGCTTCCCACTTCCCCATCCAAAACCTGCCCTTCGGCGTTTTTCGACCGGCCGCCGGGAGCGCCCCGCGGGTGGGCGTGGCGCTGGGGGAGTTCGTTATTGACCTGGCGGTGTTGGACGAGGCGGGGGTGCTGCGGGAGGGCGTGGGCGGCCGCGGCTATTTCGCCCGCAGCAGCCTAAACGCTTTTTTGGCCGCCGGCCGGCCGGTGTGGCGAGCGACCCGTCAGGCGCTCATCGGTCTGCTGTGCCACGACGCGCCGCGGCTGCGGGACGACGCCGGGCTGCGGGAGGCGGCGGTGGTGCCCCAGTCGCGGGTGGAGATGTTATTGCCCGCCGAGGTGGGCGACTACACTGATTTTTACTCCTCCCGGGAGCACGCCACCAACGTCGGAATGATGTTTCGGGGGGCGGCCAATGCGCTGCAGCCCAACTGGTTGTACTTACCGGTGGGGTACCACGGGCGGGCTTCGTCGCTGATTACCAGCGGGATAGATGTGCGCCGGCCGTGGGGGCAGGTATGTCCGGACGAGAGTCAGCCGCCCCAGCTAGCTCCCTCCCAGCTGATGGACTTTGAGCTGGAGGTGGGGTTTCTCGTCGGGCCGGGTAACCGGCTGGGTGAGCCCATCGCCATCGCCGACGCCGCCGAGCACATTTTCGGCTTCGTGTTGGTCAACGACTGGAGCGCCCGCGACATCCAGAAGTGGGAGTACGTGCCCCTCGGGCCGTTTCTGGGCAAGAGCTTCGCCACCTCGGTGTCGCCGTGGGTGGTCACGGTGGAGGCCCTGGAGCCGTTCCGCTGCGCCGGCCCACCCCAGGACCCCCCACCGCTGCCGTACCTACGAACAACGGAAAACTGGGCCTTCGACGTGCATCTGGAAGTGCTGCTGCAAACCGCGCAGATGACGGCGCCGGAACGTATCGTCGCCACCAACTTCAAGTACCTGTATTGGAACGCCGCCCAGCAACTGGCCCACCACACGGTGAACGGCTGCAACCTGCGGCCCGGCGACCTCCTCGCCTCGGGCACCATCTCGGGGCCAGAGCCCAGCTCGCGCGGTTGCCTGTTGGAGCTGGCCTGGCGCGGGCAGGAGCCGATCACCCTGTCCACCGGCGAGACGCGTGCCTTCCTGGCGGATGGGGACCGGGTGGTGATGACCGGGTGGGCGCAAGGGAAGGGGTACCGGGTGGGGTTTGGGGAACTCAGTGGGCGGCTGTTACCCGCGGTGCACCGCGAACGTAGTACCTCGTGAGGAGTACGCCATGACGAGTCAGCGGTGGGAGGAGCATGGGCGGGCCCGGCGGCGGGTGCTAGTGGGTGTATGTCTGGTGGTGATGGTGGCCGGACTCGCCCACGGGCAGGGCAGCCAGGCGCGTTTCGTGGACCGCGTCGACGTCAACGTGGGCAACGTCGAGGTCACCGTGCAGGACAAAAACGGAAACATCATCTCGGGCCTTGCCCGTGACGACTTCCTCCTGTACGTCGACGGCAAGCTCACTGAGATCGAGTATTTCGGCGCGTACACCCGGGCCGCTGGCCAGAGGAGCCCAGAGTTGGACCTAGGAACGCCAGAGGATCCCACCATCCCCGCCGCACCTATGCCGCCCCGCCAGCGGCGCGTGCAGGTGATCTTCGTGGATAGCGCCAACACCACGGTGTTCAACCGTAATCACATCTTGGGTAGGGTAGCGGAGTACGTGCGACGCACGCTGCGACCACCCGATTTGGCCATGGTGGCGGTGTACGAGAACTCGCTACGTATCGCCAGCCCCCTCACCAGCAACGCCGACGAGATCGCGTACCTCTTGGAGGAGCTGCGCAAGGAAACGGCCAACGTGGGCGGCCACTCCATGTATCGGACGATGGCCGAACGCCAGATAAGGGATCTGGCGGAGCGCCAAACCCAGGAGCAGGCGGTGCGCGCGGTTATCTTGGATCAAGCCATCGTGACCGCTCGCGTGGCGGCGCAACAGATCCGTGACCACACCGAGCAAACCGCGGCCGCGTTCAAGCTGCTGCTGCGCACCATGAGCGGGGTGACGGGGCGGAAGTCGGTGCTGTACGTTTCCGACGGCTTACCGCGCACGCCGGGTCTGGAGACGTTCCAGCTGCTCACCGAGTTCTTTCCCCAGGCGCGCATGGGGGATACCGAGTTCCAAAGCTACGAGACCACTCAGCTGTGGCAGGAGTTGGCGCGCTGGGCGGTAGGCGCGGACGTGACCTTCTACACCATCGATGCTCGCGGCCTCAAGGCAGGGGCGGAAAAGTCCGCCGAGCACGGGCGTCACCCCCCCAGTGTTCGCACCTCCGGTAACCGCCCGGTGTTTGGGGATCTCGAGGTGCTCCACCTACAAAATTACCAGGATCCCCTGATCGCCATGGCCAACGTCACCGGCGGCATCACGGTGATCAACACTAACGAATTCGACCAAGGCCTGGAGCGCATCGCCCAGGCGATGGACACCTACTACTCCCTTGGTTTCCCCCTGGGATCTGGGCAGGAGGATGTGTATCACGACATTCGCGTCGAGCTCAAGGACCGCAGCGACCTGCGCCTGCGCTACCGTACTGGGTTGCTGGAGCGCTCCCTGGCCATGCGCATGGCCGACCGGGCCTACGCTGGGTTGACCTTCGGAGTGCTGGAGAACCCGCTGGCCATCCGAGCCGTCCTCGGCGCACCCAGTCCAGCCGGCAAGAAACGCTACACTTTGCCGGTCAGAGTGTTGGTACCGGTGGACAAGCTGGCCTTGCTCCCCGCCGGCCAGGAGTACCGCGGCAAGATTACCTTGTGGACGGTGGCGGCAGGGGCGATCAACAAGTTATCGCCCCTGAATCGCCAGGAACACGAGATCGTGGTGCCAGCCGACAAGATGGCGCGTCTGGGCACCCTCGCCATCGAGCTCAACGTGGAAGTACCGGAGGGAGACTGTCGCGTCTCGGTGGCGGTACTGGACGAGGCTACCGGCGAGGTGGGATTTGCGGCGGCTGACGCGCGGGTGGGACCGGAGGCCAAACGAAGAGGGTAATTTTCCAGATAGCCCTAGCTGCCCAGTGCCCTCTGGCGGGCGGCTTCGTACAGTAACACGGCAGCGGCCGCGGCGACGTTGAGGGAGTCCACACCGGACGCCATGGGAATGGCCACCGCCCCGGAGCACGCTGCCTGCACCGCCGGGCGGATACCCCGGCCTTCGTGGCCCACCACCAGGCAGCAGTCCCCTTTCAGCCCCACCTGGAACAGAGGCAAGGGGGCGTTAGGTGTGGCGGCCAGGCATAGAACCCCCCGCCGGCTGAGCTCCTGCAGAGTAGCCGCCAGCTCCGCCGACTCCACGATGGGCAGTGTGAACGCCGCTCCCATGGAGGCGCGCACCGCCCGGCGCAGCCACGGGGAAGCGCTGGTCTCGCCCGCAATTACTGCGCTGGCCCCCAAAGCCGCGGCGGAGCGCACCATGGTGCCAGCGTTTTCGCTGTTGGTGACATCGTCGATGGCCAGCAGCAGCCAGGGGCGCGCTGCCCCCTGGAGGATGGCCTCCAGCGGCCGTGGCGGCGGGATGCGCGCCAGCGCCATGACTCCTTGGTGCAGGGGAAAACCAACCAGTCGCTCCAACAACTGATGCTCGGCCACAAACACCGCTGGCCTGGGGGATCGCGCCGCCAGCGCCGGGGCGAGCCGTTCCAGCCACGGCGGGGAGAGGAGCAATGAGCGCACCTCCAACTGGGTAGCCAACAGACGCTGCACGACGCCGCCGCCCTCGGCAACGAACACACCTTGCCGACGGTGCTCCGCGGGCCGGCGCAAGGTGCGAAACGGCGCCAGCTCGGGGTGCTCTAGCGAATCGATGAAGGTGGGGACGATCATGCCCCTTCTGCCGCGCCGCGAGGATAGCGAAGAAGGTGAACTCCTGGGAGGGGAGGGCACTTCGCGCTTCGCGCTACCTGCGCGCCGGGAATAAGCGGCGCCCGGTGGCGTATACTGCGTTGCCATGTTGTACTTCGACTTGCCCCGTTTTCTCTCGGAGACGCTGGCCGCCGCCGGAGGTGGCGGTGATCTCCTGTTTACTGTGGGATCGCCTCCCCAATTGCTGATCAACGGCGGCATCCGACCCGTACCGCTGCCCGGCCTTGAGCGCCTGACACCGTTTCAGACCGAAGCGATGGTGCTGCACCTGTTGGCCATGGCTCCGCCCACCGCAGCCCACCGCTGGCGGGAGCAGGGGGCTGCCCATTTCGCCTACTCGGTGCCCGGCGTGAGCCGTTTTCGCGCCGCGGTGTTTTCCCAGCGCGGCAGTTGCGCAGTGACCCTGCGCGCCATCCCCGAGCGGGTACCGACCCTTGCGGAGTTGCAGCTTCCCGCCGGCGTGCGCGAAGCCTGCGGTGAGCGCAGCGGCATCGTCCTGGTCAACGGGCCATCCAGCTCCGGGCGAACCACGACTCTGGCGGCGATGATCGGCGAGATCAACGCCACCCGCGCCTGCCACGTGGAGACCATTGAAGATCCCATCGAGTATCTGCATCGCCACGCGGTGGCCACCGTGAACCAGCGCGAAGTGGGCATCGATACCCCCTCCTTGGCCCAGGGCCTGGCGGATGCACTGCGCCACGGGGCGCACGTGTTGATGGTTAGCAGCATCTCCTCCCCCGAGGAGGCGCGGTTGGTACTGGAGGCGGCCGAAACCGGGCATTTGGTGCTCACCAGCATGCGCGGCGTAGACACCGCCACGGCGCTGGCGCGGCTGCTGTGCCTCTTTCCTCCGGGGGAGCGGGAGGAGGCGCGGTCCCGGGCGGCGCGCACCTTGCGTTGGTCGTTCACCCAGCAACTGGTCCCACACAAGGACGGACGGCGGCCGGTGGTGGAGGTCTGGCGGGCCACCCGTGCCACCGTCGCGCACCTGCTGGAGGGCAACCTGGAGCCTTCGGCGGTGGCCGATCTTTTGCGCGACGGCGAAAACCAGAGTTTAGTGGCCTTCGATCGGGCCCTGGAGCGGTCGGTGCGCGCCGGCCTAATGACGCGCGAAACGGCACTGGCGGTGGCAGCAGCCCACCGCCAGCTGGAGTTGCGGCTGCTGGATCTACGGGAGGGGTCATCGTGAGGCGGGCGCTGGTGGTCGACGGCTCGGGAGTGCGGGTGGACGTGGTGTTGGGCACGTTGGCGGCGGCCGGCTTCGAAGCCCTGGTGGTGCCGTCCTTGGACGCCGCGCGCCCGCTGGTGGAAACGGGGGCGGTGGCGGTGGTGGTGGGCATGGGCGTGGGTGACGGATTGGCAGCGTTGAACTCCTGGCCCGCGCCGGTGCGTCGCGGTTGTGTGGTTGCCGTTCTAAGCGGCGAGGACGCCGGCGGTATGGGGGCGTTTCGCCTGGGCGTGGATGTGGTCTTACCGGCCGCCGACGAGGCGCGCCTGGGCGAGGCATTGGCCACAGCTTTGGCCACGAAGCGGGCGCTGGTGGCGCCGGTGGATGCCTCGGCTGCGGCCCGGCTGAGCGCCTGATCGCGGCGTGTTTGGCCGCAAATTGGACGGTATGGGGGGGCAGGTGACTTCTCTGGCGGTGCGGGATCGCTTGGCGGCGCTCCAGCGGGCGGTGGCAAGGGTCATTCGCGGCAAAGATGAGATGATCGATTTCACCATTGCCGCTCTGCTGGCGCGCGGACATGTACTCATCGAGGACATCCCCGGCGTGGGCAAGACGACCTTGGCGCAGGCGCTGGCGCGTTGCTTGAACTTGGCGTTTTCCCGTATCCAGTTCACTTCCGACACCCTACCCTCGGATGTGATCGGCGTGTCGTTGTGGCGGGCCGAACGCGGCGAGTTCGAGTTCCTGCCCGGGCCGATCTTCACCAACGTGCTGCTGGCCGACGAGATCAACCGCGCTACGCCCAAAACGCAGGCGGCCCTGCTCGAGGCAATGAACGAACGCACGGTGACGGTCGAGAAGACCCGTTACCGTTTGCGGGAGCCGTTTCTGGTCCTGGCCACCCAGAACCCGGTGGAGTACCTGGGCACGTACCCCCTGCCGGAGTCGCAGTTGGACCGCTTCCTGTTGCGCATCTCCCTGGGCTATCCGTCAGCGGAGGAGGAGCGAGCGCTGCTGGAGGCGGGCGGCGTGGAGGAAGCGCTGGAGGCGCTGGCACCGGTCCTGGAGGCCGCCGACGTGCTGGAGCTGCAGCGCTCCGTGGGTCAGGTGCGGGTGGCGTCCCCCCTGGTGGAGTACCTGCTGGAACTGGTGCACCGCACCCGCACCCACCCGGCTCTAGTTCTGGGCGTATCTACCCGAGGGGCGCTGGCGCTTAAGCGAGCGAGCCAGGCGCTGGCGCTGGTGGAGGGACGGGACTACGTGATCCCCGATGACATCGCTCGCTTGGCCATCCCCGCCATGGCGCACCGCATCATCGTGGCCGGCGCCGAAGTGAGCGAGGGGTGGAGCCGGTCGGAGCGGGAACGGGCGGTTATTCGGGAGATCCTGGAGTCCACACCGGTCAGGCTGTGAGCCCCCCGACGTCTCGGTTCTCGTTGGCCTTTCCGGGCTTTTCGCTGACCCCGCGACGAGCCTTGTGGGTGTTCGTTCTCACTACCCCGGCGCTAGCAGCCGCCGCCCTGAACACTGGCAACAACGGGCTGTACCTGTTGCTGGCCCTGGCTATGGGGGCGTTCGTGGCTTCCGGGTCACTGTCCAGGCACACCCTCCGCCACCTCACCGCCCGCCTCCTCCCGCCGGCGGAGGCCTTTGCCGGCACCCCCGTGCCGCTGCTGATGGAGGTGCGCAACACCTCGCCGTGGCTGCCGGCCACCGGCGTGGTGTGCAGGTTGCAGGGCTTGCCCGGGGAGGTACTGATCCCGCCGGTGCCGGCCCGGGGTGTGACGACGGTGTCCGTGACCACGGCCTTCCCGCGCCGCGGCCGCCACCCGTTACCGCCGGTGCAGCTTGAGGTACGACTGCCCCTGCCCTTCTTCCTCAAAGCGGTGGTGGTCCGCCAGGCCGGTGAGCTGCTGGTGTACCCGCGGCGGGTGGCCGGCCCCGCCCCTCGCTGGGCGTCCCTGGGAGAGCGGGAGGTGCAAGGCATGGGCCCGGTGGCGACGCGGGGGGGGGAGGTGCAGCAACTGAGGGAGTTCCGGCCGGGGGATGATCGCCGGGATGTGCACTGGAAGCAGACCGCCCGACAGCAACGACCCATCGTCATGGAGCGGCGGGAGAGGCGGCGACCGTCACGCTTCTTGGTCCTGGACCGGGAGCTGCCGCGGCACAACGACGCACGGCTGCTGGAGAGGTTCGAAGACCTGGTGAGCGAGGTGGCCACCGCGGCGGTGGACGCCCTGCGGCGGGGCGAGGCGGTGGGACTGGTCGTGGGCGGCTCGGTGGTGCCGCCCGGGGTCGGTGTAGCCCACACCCGCGGCCTGCTGGAGAGGTTGGCGTTGGTGGAGGCGGTGGGCCCCGGCGAGGATCCCCTGCCCCCCTTTGCCGCGACAGGGGCGGTGTACCGCTTGGCGGGGGCGCAGTGAAGGCAGCCTCCAGGAACCCTGGTGCCCGTGAGGCTCGGCGTCCGGGACTCCGTGCGCTCCTGGAGCGCCAGCGCTGGCTGGCCGGTTTAGCGCTACTGCTGTCGCTGCCACTGCCGCTCACCGGGGTGGTGACCTGGCCCTTAGCCGGCCTGTTCGCCGCGGTGGCTGCGGGCGTCGCACTGTCGCGCCGCCCGCTCGCTCCGGTACCCAACTGGGTGGAAAACCTCTTAGCCCCGCTGGTGGTGGGAGTGGTAGTTATGGCGGGCGGGTTGCGCTTCGGGATTTTGCGGCCGGTCGTCCACCTGGCTGTGCTGGTCGCAGCGGTGCGCCTGCCCGGCAGTGCCCAGCCAGCCAGGACTGCGTCCTTCACCGCTCTCCTGGCGCTGGTGGGGGTGGCTGGGATCGCCTCCTCCACCCACGTCTCGCTGGTGGTTTATCTGCTGGTGGTGCTGGCCGTGGTGGTGCTGGCGATGGCCCGCCTAGAACTCCTGGGGTTGGCCGGGAGACTTGGCGGGGGCCGGCCAGCTGACTGGCCGCCGGTCCGGCTGGTGGTCGCCTCGGTGTTCATTGCCGCCCTGGTGGCGACGCCGCTGTTCGCCCTGCTGCCGCGTCTGCGGTCGCCCTTCGCGGCGGGGGTGATGACCGGTGGGGCGGTATCTGGGTTTCGGGAGACGGTGAGCCTAAACAACATCCGCAGCGTCCAAGTATCCCGCGCTCGGGCGCTGCGGGTGGTGCTGGAGGAAGGACCGGAGCCGGCCGGTGAGTGGCTGCGCCTGGCCGGCGCCACCTCCCAGAGCTACCGCGGTGGGCTGTGGGCGCAGGGACAACGGGGACGAGAGCGCTTGCTGCCCGGGACCGAGGGCGAGCTGGCGTTGGGCGACGAGCCGGCCGCGCCGAGGCGACTTGCGGTGACGGTGGAGAAGCCGTCCGACCGGATCTTCTTACCGCCAGGTGCGACGCACGTGTTCCTGCCCGAACGAATACCATTCTGGCGCGATCCCCAGGGCAGCGTGGGGGCATTCCGACGTTTGGACGCTCCCTTTTCGTACGCGCTGGTTTTCGACCCCCTGCGGGTGGTCCTGCCCCCCCCCAACGCGGGCGACCTGGAAGTGCCCGAAGAGCTTGTGGAGCTGCGCGCCTACGCCGCCGAGGTCACCGCCGGCGCCACCAACTCAACCGGCGCTGCCAACCTCTTGGAGGAGCACCTACGCACCACCTTCGGGTATACCCTGGAGTGGCCCCTGGACGCCCCATTTTCACGGGACCCGGTGGCCTGGTTTCTCTTCGAGGGCAAGCGCGGCCACTGCGAATTTTTCGCCTCGGCGATGGTGCTGCTGCTACGCTCGTTGGAGATCCCGGCGCGGCTGCAGACTGGCTACCTGGGGGGTGAGCCGGACGGCGCCGGCGGATGGGTGGTGCGCGACGCCAACGCCCACGCTTGGGTGGTGGCGTACGTGGATGAGGGGTGGCGGGTGTTCGACCCCACGCCGGCGGTGGGTCGGCCGGCGTTCGCATCGGCGTTGCGCTTGCCGCAGTGGCGCCTGACCTGGCTGCGGGTAGAGGAGTTCTGGGATCGGTGGGTGCTGACATTCTCCCTCGTGGACCAACTGGAACTCGCCCGCCGCTTGTGGGAGAGTGCGGCCGCCAGCTGGCGCCGCCTAGCGCTGTGGGTGGGCAGCGCGGTGGCGGGCGTGGTGCTGCTGATGCTGGGGTCGCTGGCGTGGCGGCGACGAGCCCCCGCCGCGACGGGTGGCGGGGCGGGTCGGCACGTCACCGCTCAGGCGGTGGCTCGACTGCGTTGGGAGGCGCTGCGCCGTGCTTGGGTGCGGGAAGGGGTGACCCCTCGGGAGTTGCAGCGGGTGGTGGCGCAACGCTGTCCCCAGGCCCAAGCCCACGTGGAGTGGCTGGTGGTCAACCACGAAGCTGTGCGTTACCGCGGTTTGTCGCCGCCAGGCAAGGCCGAGGTACGGCGCCAGCTGCGCGCTACCCTGCGCTGGTTGCCCCCTGCCCCGACGCGCTGGTAAGCGGCGGGATGGGACCGTGCGCGAGCCGGGCCGCCAGCAGGGCCAGCAGGGTGAGGGGCGGGGCCACCAGCACGTCCACCAGCCAGTGGTAGGTGAGGAGCAAAGTGGCGGCGATGAGCAGCGCCCCCACCGGCAGGATCGCGTTGTAGAGACGGGGATGGCGGCGTCGGGCGCAGTACAGCACCGCTAGGGTGACCATGGTATGCCCGGAGGGGAAGGCATCGCTCTTCGTCTTTTCCCAGTGGTCGAGGAGATCGCGCAGTGGCGCGCCGACGATGCCCGCCGGCAAGGTGGCGTAGCGGGTCTGCGCTACGGTGGCGCGGGGACCCAGGGCCGGCACGACGAAGTAGCCGGTGTACGAGAGCAGGAAGGTGAAAACTACGGCGCTTACCACCCGCGGCAGATAGGGGTCGCGGCGCTTCGCCAAATCCACCGCCAGCAGGATGGGCAGGAAGAAAAAGGTGGAGTACGCCAGGGTCAGCAGATCGGTTAACCACCAGGGGAGGGTAATGGTGTAGAGGGCAGCCTGCACCTCCGAGCCCATTAGCAGCCGGTCCCAGCGCTCCAGCACGTCGTCCAGGATGCGCCCGTTGACCAGCGGAATCAGCGTGCCGAGATTTAGGAAGATGAACGGCACAATCGGGACGGCGACCAGCTCCCGCACCCAGTAGCGCCAGCCGGCGCGCTCGTCCCCCAGCGCCAGCGCGGCCACCGCAAACAACGCCGCCACGGTGGGGAGCGAGGCGCGCACCGACCACGGCACCGCCTCCGGGTGCGACCACGCCACCACGGTCATCGCCGCCAGGGCCGCCACAAGGGCCAGCTCACTGGGGCGCAGCGACGTCTTGCGGGGAGGGGGCGGCGTCTCTATCATGATTGACGTGACTAGAAAACTCCTCTTCGCTCTGTGCTTCTTTGCGGTGGCCGCGTCGTCCTTTGCCGCCCAGCGCGTCGTCGTTCTCACCCTTAATGATAGCATCCAGCCCGCCTCCCTCCGGTACCTCCAGCGCGGCCTCGACGCCGCCCGCAGCGGTGGTGCGGTGCTGACCATCATCGAACTGAACACCCCCGGCGGGCTGCTCACCTCGCTGCGCGAGATGACCACGGCCATCACCGCCGCGGCCACCCCCGTGGTGGTGTACGTCACCCCTTCCGGGGGGCAGGCCGCCTCCGCCGGCTTTTTCTTGCTCATGGCCGCCGACATCGCGGCCATGGCCCCGGGCACCAACACTGGCGCCGCTCACCCGGTGGGGCCCCAGGGGGAGGAGCTGCAGAAGACGATCAGCGAAAAGATTGCCAACGACGCGGCGGCGCTGGCCAGGTCGCTGGCGCAGACGCGCGGCCGGCCGGAGGAGTGGGCCGAAAAGGCGGTGCGGGAGTCAGCCTCGTTCACCGCCTCGGAAGCGCTGGAGAAGGGACTCATCGACGTCATCGCCAACGATCGGGGCGAGCTCTTGAAGAAGCTGGACGGCATGGAGGTGAAGCGCTTTGACGGCCGCCTGGTTACTTTGAAGCTGGACGCCCCGGAGATTATCCCCATCGAGCCCAACGCTGCCGATAGGTTGCTCTCCGTGATCGCCCACCCCAACATCGCCTTCCTGCTCTTTCTGGCGGGCATCGCCGGGGTCGGCTTCGAGCTCACCCACCCGGGGGCGATCGTCCCCGGCGTGGTGGGTGGCCTGTGCCTGCTGTTGGGGTTGTTCGCCCTCTCCGTGCTACCCATCAATTACGTCGGCGTGCTGCTGATGCTGTTGGCCATCCTCTTCTTCGTTCTCGAGGTGAAGATAACCAGCTACGGCCTGCTCACCGTTGCCGGCCTGGTGAGCTTCGTGTTTGGAGCGCTCATGCTCATCGATTCACCTATCCCGGCGCTGCGCGTCGGCCTGGAGGTCATTCTCCCCTCGGCGCTGCTCATTGCCGCTTTGGTGATTTTTCTCCTCAACCGCGTGCTGCACGTGCACCGCCACCAGCCGCTCACCGGCCAAGAGGGGCTGGTGGGCGAGGAGGGGCGGGTGGTGGTGGCGCTGGATCCCGCGGGAAAGGTCTTCGTGCACGGCGAGTACTGGGACGCGGTGGCGCCGCGCCCGGTGGCGCTGGGGGAGCGCATCCGAGTGGTGAAGGTCCAGGGCGGCCGGCTCGAGGTGGAGCCGGTGGCCGACACGTCAACGGTCCAGTAAACCGTCGAGGAAGGGGGAGTCATGCAGGGTCAGATTCCATTCGGGTTGTTGGTCGCGGTATTCGTCGGCTTGCTGTTGCTCTTCAAGTGGATCAACATCTTGAACGAGTACGAGCGAGGCGTCATCTTTCGCCTGGGGAGGGTGCTTCCCGAGCCCAAGGGCCCGGGGTTCGTCTTCGTGTTCTGGCCCATCGACCGCATGGTCAAGGTAAGTCTGCGTACGGTGGTCTTGGACATCCCCCCCCAGGACGTCATCACCCGCGACAACGTCTCCGTGAAGGTCAACGCCGTGGTGTACTTCCGCGCCTTGAATCCAGTCAAGGCCATCATCGAGGTGGAGAGCTACGTCTACGCCACGTCCCAACTGGCTCAGACGACCTTGCGTTCGGTGCTGGGGGAGGTGGAACTGGACGAACTCTTGGCCGAGCGGGAAAAACTCAACCACAAGCTGCAGGAGATCATCGACCGCCATACCGACCCGTGGGGCGTGAAGGTTTCCCTGGTCGAGGTGAAGCATGTGGACCTGCCGCAAGAAATGCAGCGGGCCATGGCCAAGCAGGCCGAGGCGGAGCGGGAGAAGCGCGCCAAAATCATTCACGCCGAAGGCGAGTTCCAGGCTTCGGCGCAGCTGGCCGCCGCCGCCAAGGTCATCAGGGCCGAGGAAGGGGCGCTGCAGCTGCGCTTTCTGCAGACCTTGACCGAGGTGGCCACGGAGAAGAACTCCACCATCGTGTTCCCGGTGCCCATCGATATCATCTCCGCCTTCATGGGCAAGGGGAATTCCACCACCAAGTGACCCTTGGGTACCGGTGAGTTGGCGACGGGCGGGGGAGCGTGGCCGAGACGCACTTCGAAATCATCATGAGCGGGCGCCAGATGGCGCTGGCCATCGCCGCCGTGGCGGGGTTGCTACTAGTCTCCTTCGGGCTCGGCGTCACCGTCGGATTGCTGCAGCCCGCCGGTGACGCCGGCCCGGTGGGGCAGGAGCAGGTGCCCCTGGCGGTGGCTGAGTCGCAGCTGGATCAGGCTCCCGCCGGCAGCGCCAGGGAGGGACAGCCCCAGGGTGTCGCCACCCCGCCGGAAGAAGCGGTTGAGGGGTTGGTGCCACGGCTTACGCCAGCCGGGGAGCCGCCGGAAGAGGCTAGGACGGTGCCGCCGCCCGCCCCGACACCGGCCACGGCAGCGGCACCGACACTACCACAGACCCCGACACCGACCCTGACACCGGCAGTTACACCGGCCGTTGCACCGACGCCAACACCGACGTTGGCCCAGACACCAACACAGGGACTGCCGCGGTCGCAAACACCCACAGTGGCGCCCACCGCGCCATCCCCTGCCCCGGCGGCCACCGGCTTCCCACCCTCGCCGTCGCCGCGCCCCACGGCGCCGGTGGTGGCGGCAGGCAGCCTTTGGGTGCAAGTGGGTTCCCTCTCCCAAGCCCAGCAGGGGGAGGGTTTGCGGCTGCGAGTACTAGCCATGGGCTTTGCGCCAGAGCAAGTGGTCGTGGTGCGAGCCGCCGACGGCCGTTACAGGGTACGCCTGGGGCCCTTCCCGGACGAGGAGAGCGCTGGCCGCGTCCTCGCCCGAATCCGCCCCCAGGGGTTCCCGGATGCCTTCCTGGTGAGGGAGTAGCCCCGTGACTTCACTGCCGGTATGGATTCGGGAGCGCAAGCTGCAGCTCGGCCATCTGCATGGGGTGCGGGCGCTAACCCGCGGCGGTGGCCTCCACACGGTGTGCGACGAGGCGCGCTGTCCCAACCGCTCCGAGTGCTTCTCCCGGGGCACCGCCACCTTTCTCATCATGGGCGACGTTTGCACCCGCGCCTGCCGTTACTGCTCCATCGCCCACGGGCGCCCCCGACCGCTGGATGCGGGCGAGCCCGAACGACTGGCCCGCGCCGCCCGGCAGCTGGGCCTACGGCACGTGGTGGTGACCTCGGTGGACCGCGACGACCTCCCCGACGGCGGCGCCGCCCACTTCGCCGCGGTCATTCGCGCCCTCCACCGACTCGACCCACGCCCCACGGTGGAGGTGTTGACGCCGGACTTTCGCGGCCAAGGGGAAGCCATTGACCGGGTGGTGGATGCCGGCCCCGACGTGTACAACCACAACCTGGAGACGGTGGCGCGCCTGTACCCACGGGTGCGGCGCCAGGGTCGCTACCGCTGGGCGCTGGAGGTGTTGGAGCGGGTAGCCCAGCGCGCCCCGTCCATGGTCACCAAGTCGGGCCTTATGGTGGGCCTGGGCGAGGAGCTCCACGAGGTAGCGACGGCGCTGGAGGACCTGGCGAGGGTGCGCTGCCAGGTGGTGACCATCGGCCAGTACCTGCGCCCCACCGGCCGCCAGGTGGAGGTGGTGCGCTACTGGTCGCCGGCGGAGTTCGCCGAGCTGGAGCGTATCGGCCGCAGCCTGGGCCTGGAGGTTATCGCCGGCCCCTTCGTGCGTTCCTCGTACCACGCCGAAGAGGCGTTTCTCACCGTGCGGCGCAGCGGCTGAGCCACCACCGCCGCCGCGTTGCTCTAGCCGTAGCCAAAGCGGCTAGGATGTCCGGGCGTACCGAAGTGGGGACGGTCGCGCGGCGCGCGCCGGCCAACGGAACGTCAAAGAGTGTGTGCTAGCGTGCCACGGTGGGCATGAACGAGAGCTGGCGACGGCGAGGGTACGCGGTGGGCAGTGGGGTGGCGCTGGCGCTGGCACTGCCCGGCCCCGGCCTGGTGCCGCTGCTTTTGCTCACCCCCGGACTGCTGCGCCGGGCGCTGGCGGGCACTCGCGGATGGGCGGCGTTTCGGCTGGGGTGGCTGGCCGGTGCAGCGCAGTGGCTGGCGGCGGTGCCGTGGGTGGTGATCGTGCTGCACCGCTACGGGCACCTGCCCTTGCCGGTGGCGTTGCTGGGGTGGGTGGTGATGTCGGCGATCCTGGGCTTGACCTGGGCCCTTGCCGGCTGGGCCACTGCCCGCGTGGAGGAGCGCCGGCGACTTTTCCTGTTGCCTTTGGCGCTGGCGGCGGTGGAGGTGCTGCAGGGGTACCCGCCGTGGGGGTTTCCTTGGAACCCGGTGGCGGCGGCAGCGACGGCGTGGCCGTGGCTGCTGGCGCCGTTGCCGGTGACGGGTACGACGGGGTTGTCGCTGCTGCTGCTGGCCTTCGGTGCAGGCCTGGAGGGGCTGGCCACCCGCGGTGCGCGGCGCCGCGGAGCCTGCCTGGTGGGGGCGGCGGTGCTGGGCTTCGCCCTCGCCGCGGCGGCGGCGCCAACGCCGGCATCCACCGGGGAGGCGGTCAAGGTGGCGGCGGTGCAGCCCAACGTGCCGCTAGAGTACCGCTGGGACGCCGAGAATCTGGCCCGCATCGAGGAGAACGTGTGGGAGCTTTCCACCCTAGCAGCCCAGGCGGGGGCCAGGTGGGTGGTGTGGCCGGAGAGCGCGGTGCCGCGCCTGGTGGAGCGGGACGCGGCGCACCGTACCCGCATCGAGGCGTTCAGCCGTCGGTGGGGCGTGTGGTTGACGGTGGGGTCCATCGGCGTGTCGGACCGCCATGGAGCGTACTTCAACTCCATTTTTACCGCTTCGCCGGCAGGGCTGCTGCCCCACCGCTTCGACAAGGTGCACCTGGTCCCCTTCGGCGAGTACGTGCCAGTGGTGGGACGGGTGCCGTTTCTCCGCCCGCTGGTACGGGAGGTGGGGTCCTTCACCCCCGGGCGGAGCACTCTCCCCGTCCCCGGCCCGGCCGGACCCACGGGCTATGCGGTGTGTTACGAGGTGGCGTTCCCTCAGCTGGTGGCTGCCGAGGTGCGGGCGGGGGCAACGGTGCTGGCCACCATCACCAACGATGGCTGGTACGGCGACTCGGCGGCACCCGAACAGCACCTGGCGCTGGCCGTGCTGCGCGCCGCTGAAACCAGGCGGTACGTGGTGCGTGCCGCCAACACCGGTATCTCGGCGATCATCGATCCCGAGGGCAGAATCGTGCAACGGCTGGGGTTCGGTCGCCGCGGCCTGGTGATGGCGGAGGTGCGGCCGCTGGCCGGCGTGACGCCAGCCGCCCGCCGCGGGGCGGCTTTGCGCTGGCTGATCGTCGTGGTGTGGGTGGGGGCTATAATCATCGCGCGCCCCCGCCCCGGCGGTCGGGTGCAGACGGGGTAGGTGGTTCACATGCGTGATGAGCTCCTGGCAAAGGCAGACGAGACCCGCGAGCGGGCGGCGGCCCTGCGGGGGTACCTTTGACGCGGTAAAGCTTCAGGATGAGCTGGCCAGCATCGCCCAGCTCACGCAGCGCCAGGACTTCTGGAACGACCGCGACAAGGCACGGGAGGTGATGCGGCGGCAGCGGGCCATCGAGGCCCAGCTGGAGAGCGCTCGCTTCCTGGCGCGCACCATCGAAGATATCGAGGTGTTGCAAGAGCTCACCGCCGAGGACGAAGCGGCGCTGCCTGAACTGGAGGAGCTGCTTGCCAAGGTCGTCCCCCGCTTGGAACGGCTGGAGCTGGAGACCAAGATGACCGGGGACTACGACGCCTCCAACGCCTTCCTGGAGATCCACCCAGGCGCCGGTGGCACGGACTCGGCGGATTGGGCGCACATGCTCCTGCGCATGTACCTGCGCTGGTGCGAGCGGCGCGGTTTCGACGCCGAGGTGCTGGACACCCAAGACGCCGAGGAGGCCGGGATCCGCGCCGCCACCGTACTGGTCAAAGGCGAGTACGCCTACGGCTACCTAAAAGGAGAGAACGGCATCCATCGGCTGGTGCGGATCTCGCCCTTTGACGCCAACGCCCGGCGGCAGACCTCCTTCGCGTCGGTGCACGTCTACCCCGAGGTGGATGAAGAGGTGGAAGTGGTCATCGATGAGAAGGACCTGCGCATCGACCGGTTCTGCTCCTCGGGTCCGGGTGGCCAGGGGGTGAACACCACCTACTCGGCGGTGCGCGTCACCCACCTGCCCACCAACATCGTGGTGAGCTGTCAGAACGAGCGCTCGCAGATCAAGAACCTGGCCACCGCCATGAAGGTACTGCGCGCCCGGCTGTTCGAGTTGGAGCTGGCCAAGAAGGAAGAGGAGCTGGCCAAGATCAAGGGGCCGAAGAAAGATATCTCCTGGGGGAACCAGATCCGCTCCTATGTGCTGCAACCGTACCGCCTGGTCAAGGACCTGCGCACCAACTACGAGGTGGGCGACGCCGACAGGGTGCTGGACGGCGACCTGGACGGCTTCGTCGAAGCGTATCTGAAACAGCAGGCGCTGGCCGGCAGCGGGCAGGGATGACCACACCGTCCGCCGCCGGGCGCACAGTACCGCGGGAGTGTGCCCAGCTGCGGCTGTCGTGGGCGTCACCCTTGCCTCCCATCCGCTCGGGGGTGGCGGATTACGCCGCCGAGATCCTGCCGCCCCTCGCCGCCCTCGCCGATGTTGCGCTCGTCGAGCCGCCGGGCTGGCAAGCACCGGCGGCGGATGAGCCGTGGTTGGCGCTCCCCCGCTTGCCAGCCACCTCTTGGAGCCACGGGGAAAGACTCGACGTTCTGCACCTGGGCAACAACCCGTACCATCTGTGGGTGGCGGCGCGGCTGCGCCGGCGCGGTGGTGTCGTGGTCCTCCACGATCCCGTACTTCACCATTTGTTGGTGGAAGAAGCCGCCGCCGAGGAGCAGTGGGAGCGCTTCGCCGCCGAACTGGAGACCGCCCACCCCGGAGCCGGGCAGGCGTTGGCGGCCGCTCGCCGGTGGGGGTACACGGGCCGGTTGGACCCTTTCCTATTTCCGGCGCAACTCCCCCTCCTGCGCCACGCGCGGGGGGTGATCGTGCACAGCCACGCGGCGGCCAAGGCCGTAGGGACGGTGCTTCCCGCGCTGCCGGTGAGGACCGTGCCGCTGGCGGTGGGGTGTCTGGCCCGGCAGGAGGAGCGCCGACCCTGGCGGCAGCGCCTGGGCGCGGCCGATGGCGAATTATTGCTGCTTCACCTGGGTTTTCTCACCCCCGCCAAGGGGTTGGAGGTCATTCTGCGGGCCCTCGCCGCGCTGCGGGAGTTGGGCGTCGCCTGCCGGTTGGTGGTGGTGGGCGAAGGGAGCGACAGCGGCGTGCTGGACAGGCGCGCGCGGGGGGCGGGGCTCGGCGCCCTGCTCGTGTCGTGGGGGTTCGCTAGCCGCGATGAGCTGGCTGGACTGCTTGCCGCTGCCGATTTGGGCCTAGTGCCCCGCTACCCCACCGCCGGAGAGACATCCGCCGCCGCGTTGCGTTTTTTAGCCGCGGGAGTGCCGGTGATCGTCTCCGGTTACCGGCAGTTTCTGGAGTTGCCCGCCGCCGCCGCCCTGCGGGTGCCGCCCGGTGAAAGCGGCGTGGCCGACATGGTGCGGCACGTGGCGGCGCTGGCGGCTCACCCGGCCGCGCTGGCGGCGGCGCGGGAGGCGGCGCGGCGGGCCTGGGTCGAGGGGCGCCACGAGCCCGCCGCCGCCGCCGCCGCCCTGCTCTCTGCCCTCCAGGCTTTCTACAACCCGTAGATCCGGAGAAAGGAGTGAGGCGGGCTCGGCCACCGAGACGGTCACAGCCCATCCCAGCGCGCGCCCGCAGGCCCGCCCCTCAAAGGCCGAGAGCCGCGCCGCCCCGGCCACCCGCTGCGGTTTCTTCAGGCTCCGAGGTCCGCGGGCAAACCCGCCGCCGGCAACGACACCGCCCCTGCCCCGCTCACCGATCATGGTCACCGCCAGGGTCAGATCGCCGCCCGGCATCGCGACGTGGGCGGCCGGCCCTTCGCTCTGTGGCCCAGGCTGGGCGGGACGACTACCGTCGCGAGGGAGGGTTGATGACCTCCTGGGCGGCGTCCATGAGTTGCTGGCCGGCGGCGGTGGCGCGGGCGAGCGCTAAAGATTCCGCAATGTGGCTGGGGGCGCCGGGTAGCTCCGCGGCTTGGGCGATCTGGTTTACCGCCTGCTCCCAGTCGCGGGTGCCGTGGTGAGCCAAGCCCAGCAGATAGCGCACCCGCGCGTCCCCAGGGCGGATCTGCGCCACCCTCTGCAGCGCCCCTTTGGCCTCGGCAGCGCGGCCGAGGTCGAGGAGGCAACGGCCCAACAGAAGCTGTGCCTCCACATCTTCCAGTGGCGGTTCCCCCAGACGTTCCAGTCCTTGCTGCGCCCGTCCCTGCCGGCGCAGCGCCTCCACCAGCGCCAAGGTGAAGGTGCTGGGGTCCCACGCCGCAGCCGCCTCCAGTCGCGGGAGCGCTGCAGCCAAGTTGCCAGCGGCCAGGTGAACGACCCCGGCCCACCCCGCCGCCCACGGGTCGTCTGGGCGCACCTGCAAGGCGCGCTGGATGTGCTGCAGCGCCGCGGCCGCGTCGCCGTCGGCCAGCGCCAACTGGGCGCGCGCCACGCGTGCCTCAAACAAGGTGCCGTTGAGAGCCAGCGCCCTGTCGAGGGCGTCGCGAGCGGCCGGGGTGTCACCCAGCCGTGCCGCCAGCAGGCCGGTGGCCGCCCAGGCGCGGTCGTTGCGGGGGTCCAAGTCGACGGCGCGGCGGAATGCCTCCCGGGCGGCGTTGGGGTTGTTGCGCCGCACCTCCACCTCTCCCAGGTTCATGAGCAGCTCGGCTTTTTCGTTGCCCAGCAGGGCGGTGCGCAGCGCCGAGTAGGCCTCGTCTAGACGGCCGGCGTCGAGCAGCGCCTCCGCCATGATCTCCAGCGCTGGCACGCAGGACGGCAGGGCAGACAGGACGCCGTTCATCAACGCCGCCGCCTCCTGCGGGCGGCCGCCGGCCAGCAAACGGCGAGCCTCCAGCAGGGCGTCCAAGGGCACCACGTTGGCTCCCGGGGCGGCCAGGGACATGGCGCGCATCGCCGCCCCCCGCCCGCGCAGCGCCAACGCCTCCTCGACGCGGCCGAGCCGGTCGAGGGTGTCGGCTTCCAGTTCCAGCAGCTCCGCGGCCACCGGGGGGGCAGCCGTGAGGGCGGCGGTGCGCACCTCGCCCAGCAGGCTCTCAAGGGCTGGGGCGTCCTCGGCCAGGGCCAGCCGGTTGCGCAGCGCCGCCAGGGAGCCCAACTCCGCCCGGGGCTGGGTCGCCAGCGGTACGGGTGTGGGGGTAGCGCGGGGAGGACTGAGGCGCTCCCGCACCCGGGCCAGCGCCTTGACGAAATCGCTGGTGTAGTACTCGGGCACCAACTCCAGGTGAGGCGCGTCGGCCAACGCCTGTTCGAGGGCTTCCTCGGCCTTGCCGCGCTCCTTCAGCGCCCAGTAGGTCCAGGCGAGCTTGACGCGGATGTTGGCGCGGGCGTTGGGATCGCTCTCGGCATCGGCGGCCTGGGCGAAGAGCTGCGCCGCCCGGCGAAATTCGCCGCGGCGGTAGGCGGCGTTGGCGTCGGCCAGCGGATCCTGGGCGGAGGCGGGCGAGCCGAGTAGGAGCAGACACGCGAGGGCGGCGGCAACGGCGGCGCGCATAGAAGAAGTGTAGCGCGTCTTAGCAGCAGCCGTGGCGCTACGGCTTCTTGAGCACCTTGAGCAGATCGCTGGAGGTGGTGAGAACCAAGGTGGTGCGAGAATCCGCCGCCTTCTCGAAGGTCTCGAGGCTTTTGACGAAGGCATAGAACGCCGGGTCGCGGCCGTACGCCTCGGCGTAGATGCGGGTCGCCTCGGCATCGGCCTTACCGCGGATCTCCTGCGCCTTTGCGTACGCCTCCGAGGTGATGCGCTGCAACTCTCGCTGCTTCTCACCGTTGATGCGGGCCGCCTCACCCTCCCCCTCGGAGCGGTAACGCTCGCCCACCCGCTTGCGTTCCGCGATCATGCGCGCGAACACGTCCCGCTGTACCTGGTCGACGTAGTTGATGCGCTTGATGCGCAGATCGATGAGCTCGATCCCCAAATCGGCGGTGCGGCGCGAGGCTTCTTTGAGGATTTCGTCGGTGATCGCCTGGCGCCCCTTGGCGATGCTCTGTAGGATCGCCGTCTCCTCCTCGGTGTCCACGAGGATCGCCTCGGCGGGGCGATTGGAGGAGCGCACCACCTCCACCAGATCATGGCGGGCCACGGCGTTGCGGGTTTCCCCGTCAAGGATATCGTCCAGGCGGGACTGGGCGCCGCGCTCATCGCGCAGCCGCTGGAAGAACAGTAACGGGTCGTTGATGCGCCAGCGGGCGTAGGTGTCCACCCAGATAAAGCGCTTGTCCCGGGTGGGCATCTGGTTGGCGTCGCCGTCCCACTCTAGGAACCGCTTGTCGAAATAGTGGGCCTTCTGGATGAGGGGGAGCTTGGCGTGCAGGCCCGGAGTGGTGATGGGCAGGCGCACCGGGTTGCCAAACTGGGTGATCACCACTTGCTGAGTTTCGTCAACCACAAAAACGGCATCCCCGAGGATTAGCAGGGCGGCCAGGCCGAGGATGACGATGGTGACTGGGGAGCGGGTCATCGTCCACCTCCTGGGGCGGCGGTCGGCGCCGCCGGGAGCTTGAGACCGTCCAAGGAAAGCAGGGGCAGTACCCCTTTGGCGTCTTCGTCCAGGATTAGGCGCTGGCCGGTGGCCGGGAGCGCCCGCTGCATCGCCTCCAGGTGGAGCCGCCGCTTGGTGACCTCCGGGGCGCGGCGGTACTCCTCGTACAGGGCCACAAAGCGGGCGGCGTCACCCCGGGCCCGGTTGACGCGGTCGAGGGCGTACCCCTCGGCCTCCAGGATGGCCTGCTGAGCTTCACCCCGAGCGCGGGGGATGACCTTGTTGTACTCGGCCTGTGCTTCGTTAATGAGGCGATCCTGCTGCTGCTGCGCTTGGTTCACCTCGTCCCAAGACGGCTTCACCGGATCGGGGGGGGTGACATCCTGGAGCACCACTTGGTCCACGGCGATACCCATCTCGTACTGGTTGGCCAACAGCTGCAGCTTGGCGTGGACCACCGATTCGATCTCCTGGCGTCCCACGGTGAGCACCTCGGTGACGGTGCGATCGCCCACCGCTTCGCGCATCACCGCCTCGTTGATGTAGCGAAAGGTTTCGTCCACGTTGCGGACGCGGAACAGGTAGCGGTACGGGTCGGCGACCCGGTACTGCACGATCCACTCCACCACCGCCACGTTGAGGTCACCGGTGAGCATGAGGGATTCGGCCTGGAAGCGCTCTGTGGAAAAGCGTGAACGCACGTCTGCGTGCACCGTCCGGAAGCCAAACTCTTGTTTGAGCTGGCGTTGCACCGGCACTTTGAGGACCCGCTCGATGAAGGGCAGCTTCATGCGCAGGCCCGGTTCGGTGGTGCGCACGTAGCGCCCGAAGCGGAGCACCACCCCTACCTCTTCCGGCTGCACCTGGTAGAGCATTCCCACCACGATCACCAGTCCCGCGATGCCCGCCAGGATCCAGCGCAGCAGGGGGCGCGGGAAGCTCCGCCAGTTGGGCGGGGTGAAGTCTTTAAAATCGATGACCCTTCCCGACATCGTTCCCTCCCTCACTCTCGCGCAGCAAGCTACCATAGTTTGGCCGGCCTAACGCTTCCGCCTGGCGCAGCGACCGCGCCGGCCGGAAACCGTCGTGTTGACCTCCAAGAGAGCGCCAGACTATCCTGGCAGCGTTGGGAGGGGACGATCCAATGAGAACTTTTGCAATTCCGGCGGCCCGGGCGCTGATGGTATTGGCTGCAGCAGTGCTGATCGGCAGCCCCGCCTGGGGGGAGAAACTTGACGAGGGACTCCTGGACCCCGGTTGGTTCGGGGGCGAGGGTGTAGAGTTTCGCAGGACCGACGAGATCGACTACCTGTGGGTCAAGCCGGGGTTCAACCTGGCCGGCCGGACGCTGCACATCGACGCCTGGGACGACCCGGTGATGCTGGCCAAAAAAAGCGCGACGCCAAGGACGCGGCCAAGGCCTCGGAACTGACCGATACCTTCCCCGGTCGGCTACGGGGTGCACTGGCCCACGCGCTGGATGGCATCACCACCGTGTCGCGTAAGGAAGGCGACGTGCTGGTGGTGGGGCGCATCGTCGACTGCAACGCCGGCTCCAAGGCGGCCAAGTGGATCGTCGGCATGGGCGCGGGGGCATCCAACGCCACCTGGGATTTGAAGTTCATTGATCGGTCCTCAGGCCAGCTCCTGCTGGCCGTCCACCACCGCGCCATCTCCGGTACTACCATGTCGGAGATCGACGACAAGATCATCAAGTGGTTGGAAGAGTTCGGCGAAACGCTCAAGGAGGGAGCCGCCCGCGCCTACGAGAAAGGTAAACCCGTCAAGGAGTAACCTTTCCCTGGTCCGCTGACGTCCTAGGCCAACCAACCCTTGGTGGTTGGCAGGGACAGTGAGCCTGACGCGCCGGTACGGGCGGTGGGGCGGCGAGTCTACCCTAAGTCGCCCCAGCCCTCCGGCAGTCAGGTTCACCCCGATCGCCAACGATTGTTGGGCTCCCTGGGCCGGGCGAGGTGGACGACAGATGGGCGACGGACTGCGGGATCCCCTCCGCCAAGGAGCTGGCCGCCCACGGCCTGCGCCAGTTCCCTTGCTCGGGCCACGAGAGGAACCAGTGGCGCAGGCGGGGAGAGGTGCCGGTGAGCAGCTGCCAGAACTCGCCCCAGCCGTGGCGGGCGCCCACCGGCCGGGCCACCCACTCCACCGGCACCGCCCGGCCGTCCCCATGAAAGCGCACCCCCCACAGCGGATCGAACCCTTCGGTACGCAGGGAGTAGCGCATGTCGGCGATGACCGTGGCGTCAGCCGGATCCAGTCCGCAGAAACCGTCAGCAAACCACTGAAAGCGCTTAAAATCCCTGGCGATGATGGCCACCAGGGCTGCATCCCCGGTGCCACTGAGGGGTGGGCGCATCACCTGCGGCATACTCTCGCCCAGCACCACCGCCACGCCCCCCAGGGGACTCACCCGCACCCCATCGGCGTACATGACTCCGCCGGCCACGTACAGCGACCGCCACACCACCAGGTTGCCCACGGTCGGCATGACGCGGCCGTGCTCCACGGCGTGGCCGCGGCTGGCCGCCAGGGAGCTCTGCACCGCCCACGCTCGCTGGTGCTGCCACGCCCCCAGCGCCACGAACGCTAGCGCGAAAGCCACGCCCATGTGGGCCAAGCGGGCGCTGCGCCGCCACCCCGCCAGCAGGACCAGCACCAGCAGTGGCACGGTAAACAGGGGATCCACGATGGACATCCAGTCCAGCGCCACGCGAGTGCGGCACAACGGCCAGAACAGCAGCGTGCCGTAGGACGTCAGCGCGTCCAACGGCCCGTGGGTGAGCCACCCCAGCGTGCATGCCGCCAGCACCCAACGCCACTGCGCCCGCAAGGGGGCACACGCCAGCAGGGGCAGCGCCGCCAACAGGCCACCGAGGGGCACGAAAGCGAGAGAATGGGTGAAGTGGCGGTGCATCTCCACGGCCAGCAACGGGTCGGAAGCGGAGCGGATGAGCACGTCGGCGTCGGGTAGTACCCCGCCCAGCGCGCCAGCGACGCCAGCGGCCCGTCCCAGCCGCCGACTCGCCACCGCCTGCGCAGCCATCGCTCCCACCACCGCTTGACTGACCGGATCCATGGAGGCTCCCCCAGCGCACCAGCGTCTTGGCCGTGGTCCACCCATGCCAACTGAAGTGGGGCGCTGCTCCTTCCTCGACCGGCATCATCGCCCTCCTTATGCACGCCCCCTACCAGCCGGGCGACAATCTTGACCGGCGAGGGCGGACGAGGGCAAGCTTGTGCCATGGTGGGACGCCGTTGGAGCTTTGAGGAGCTGGAGGTTTCCGAGTTGTTCTGCCCCCACTGCCGGGCCGCCCGGCCGGTGCGACGGCACCTGTTGCTGGTCTTGCCCACCGGGCACAAGTACGAGTACCGCTGCGCCGCCTGCGGCACGGCGGTGGGCGGCAAGGACGACAACGACAGCCGCGAGTACCGCGACATCCTGCTGCGGACCTAACCGTCTTGGCTGGTGGCGACCGCCGGACCACTGCACGCCGTTGGGGGGCTTTGCGGTAAGGAGGACAGTGGCTCGCCACGCCGATTTTCACCTGGTCCGCCGCCCCTCCCGCGGCACGCCCCTCGGCCCTCGGCAAACCCGGCGGGAAAGACTCTCGTAGAGTACGAGGAGACGGCGGGAATTCGCGCTGGGGAGGGGCGAGCACGATGAGGTGTGATGCCGTGCGCTGGGCGACGCTGGCGTGGGTGGCTTTGACGGTGGCCGCGGTGGCCGCCCCGGTGACGGAGGCATCGTTGGAGCGGGCCGAGGAGTTCCTCGACAAGGGGCAGTGGGAGGAAGCCGCCGCGGTACTCGCCGCCACGCCCCAGGAGGAGGCGACGCGGGGCCGACGACTGGTCGTACTCACCCGTCTCGCCCTCGCCCGGGGTGACCACGAGCAGGCGGTGAACTACGGCAAGCAGGCCGTCGAGGCGCTGCCCGCCAGCGCCGAGGCCCACTACCGCTACGCCGTGGCGCTGCGCGAGCACATGTCGAGGATCAGCAAACTTAAGGCCATCGGGGTAGTGGGCACGTACAAGGCGGCGTTGACCCGCGCCCTTGAGCTCCACCCCCAGCACCTGCAGGCCCGCGCTGAGGAGATCGGCTTCTTGATCCATGCGCCCGGCATCGCCGGTGGCAGCAAAGAGAAGGCGCGCGCCCGCATCGAAGAACTGCTCCGGCTGGACGCCCAGCTGGGCACCACCATGAAGGTCCTGCTCCTGCGCTCCGAGGGCGACACCGAAGGGGCCATCAAGGTACTGCGCGAACACCTCGCCCGCGCCGGGGACGACGCGGACAACCGCATGCTGCTGGCCATGACCCTCCAGGAGGCCAAGCGCTTTCGGGAAGCCGACGCGGAGCTGGAGCCGCTGCTCGCCCACGAGAACCCCAACACCGCGCTAGCCGCCATGTACCAGCTCGCCCGCTGCCGGCTCTTGGGGTCCTACGACCAGCGCCGCGCCGTGGCCCTTCTCACCACCTACCTGGAGCGCCTCCCCGAAAAGGCACGCCGCTTGCCCTCGCGGGCCGCCGCTTACTGGCGGCTGGGTCAGGCGCACCAGCAACTGGGGGAGCTTGCCCAGGCACGGGCGGCCTTCCAGCAGGCGCTGGCCTACGAGCCCGGGCACCAGGAAGCGGCCAAAGCCCTCAAGGCGCTGCCGAAAGAGTGAGCACCCACGGTTTTCCCCGGATCGAAGAGGGATCGTCCGGGAAAGCTCCCACCGGACCGCCACCGCCGCAAGCGTCAGCGCGAAGCCCACCCCTCGGGTGACCTTGAGCGCCCAGGCCGACCAGCCAGGCGGTTTTCTCGGCGGTGCGGTGCTTCGCCTGGTCTTATCTGGCCGGGTTGGCACGGGGAGGAGCTGGCCTCGGCGCGCGGCCAACCGTATCCCACGTTCGAGGGATTGACGAGAGAGTTCCCATGCGCGGGCGCACCCGGATAGATGAAACAGGCGTAGACTTGGCGACGCGCTG
>Ga0308417_1000066_pt1 | contig 83924 bp, 53 predicted proteins | sample HotsprSampleOS65_FD_203528 | JGI IMG/M metagenome (GOLD analysis project Ga0308417, IMG submission 203528) | Hot spring phototrophic mat microbial communities from Octopus Spring, Yellowstone National Park, Wyoming, United States - 20090730_OS65 ... | reverse complement strand
CCCGTAATCTCCAGTTTGATCTGGCCCTCGTGTAACAGTCGCTCAAGATAGGTTCCAATGTCCTCGTGCTGATGGTGCATCGATCAGCCTTTCGTAAACTATCGCCGCATACCTCATACCGCTCCACGGCCACTTGTTTTAACGCAGAGGCACAGAGTGGTCTGAGCGCAAAGCGGCCTGAGCGCAAAACAGTTCCAGCGTTCCAATGTTCCAGCGGCAAGTACGAGCAAGGGCGTCTGGCCCTCGCTATCTGCGAACTGATGGCACCCTTTGTCATGTTGAACGGAGCGAAGCGGAGTGAAGCAGAGTGAAGCGGAGTGAAGCATCTCGGTGTTCCAATCAGAGATGCTTCGCTGCACTCTGTTCCACATGACATACTAAGTACTAATCAAGCGGATGTGGTATCATCTGCTACCTACATGCGTCTCTGTCCCTTTGCGTTCAAATGCAGACGTCCTTCACGCCTCGTCGCTACGGCGCAACCACACCAGATCTTTGCGTCTCTGCCCCTTTGTGTCTTTGCGTTAAAAGAGAAGCCTCACGCCTCACGGTGTGCGCTTCTGGAGATTCACACCCTCCACCGTCAGCGGCCCGGTTCCGTCCGGGTGCAGCCCCAAACGGGTGACCGATTCGGTCAGCGTCAGCGGCACCTGCAGGTCGTTTATGCCCGCCTGCAGCGCCACGGGCGGCAAGGGGTGCCCATTCGCGCTCAGGCGCACTGCCCCCGCGCCGGGGCTGTGCAGCCGGAATGCGACTGTCACGTCGTGCGGCTGGGCGCTGTAGATCAGCAGTTCCGCCGCCTCCGCGATCTGACGCTGCACCACGCCATCGGGTTGCACCACCGGCTCCGACCACCCCTGCCCGATACCCAGGAAGGGTAACGGATCAGCCGGTGCGACGACCGGGTAGACCAGGACAGATCCGGCAGGTTCAGGCTGAATTCTGCCCCACGTGCGCCGCAAACCTGTGGCATTGCGGGCATCAGAGTGAACCAGCGCCGAGATGTGTGGCGTGGGAGTTGCCCCATCAGACACAGCCTCGCCAATCGTCACCAGTGCATTATAACGCAACGCTCCGCCGGTGCTATGCAGCAGCACATAGCGAATATCAAAGAAGCTCAAGACGCTGGCCGCAATTTCAAGCGTATCTTGCCTAATAATGTCCGGGGCCGGCTGCGCATAAGCCAGTTCACGCAGCAGCGGGATCTGCTCCAGCAGCGGATAGACATAGGTGCGCGAGGTATAGCCGCCCACCAGTGGTTTGCGATGCACGGTCTGGTAGAGCATATAGACCGGACTGGAACGATAGTAAAACGGCGCTTCGAGAATAGCAAACGGCTCTGGATTTTGTGCCAGTTCCTGATAGATCGGCGGGATATATACCCCGGCCAGCGGAAACGGCGCAACTAGATTATCTAGGATGATCAATGCTATCAGTCCGGCCATGATCGTGCGTTCGATCCATGCCGTAGGGGCGGGTTCTGAACCCGCCCCTACCGCGACAGGTGCGATGGCGCTGGGAACGCAAGCACGCTGGTGGCGCTCGACCAGCATCTGGCGCAGGCGCGTGACGCCTAGCGCCGCCAGCAGCGCCAGTGCCAGCATGGTGATCACCACCAGGCGCATTGGATAGCGCGAGATGCGAATCAGGGGCAGTTCGTACAACATAGCTCCGGGCAGCGGTATGTTGGTGATGGTACCGAACATCTGCAGCCGCGGCCCCATGGCCAGCAGGGCGAAGACCAGCGCACTCAGCAGCCAGAAGCGGCCCTCGCGCTGCCGGATGCCCAATCCGGCCAGCACCAGCGTAACCAGGCCCAGATAGGCGGTCTTGTTCTGGATATGCGTGTCGGGCTTGTAGGCTTGCCAGTGTTCCGCCACTCTGCCCCACAGCGGATGCAGTTGGCTGGGAATGAAGAAGTCGGCCAGGTCGAGCGAGTGTTCCAGGCGAAAGGCGTCACCGCCTTCGGTCGTCGCGGTAGGTGTCTCGTCCGCCAGGCGCGCGGTGGGGATCGCCAGCGGCAACGCCAGCACCAGCGCCACGCCGATTGCCAGGCAGATGCGTTGAGCGTCGCGGGGCAGGCGGAAGATTGCCCGTTGACCGCCCTTGACCACTCCGGCCCACCATCGGGTTAGAGCATACCAGGCAGCCCAGATCAGAATGAACAGGAAATATTGCCAATCCGCCAGCAAGTTGACCGCCAGCGCCACTCCCGCCAGCATGATCGCTCCAAGCTCATCCCTTCTGCTCCACCGCGCTGGCTCACCCGCAGCGGTCACGGGGGACACAGCAGTGGGCGGCGTTGGCACGGTGAGTCGCCGCAACGCCAGTACCGCCAGCGGCAGAAACTGCGCCGCCAGCATGTGGGTGTGGCCGCCCAGTGCCTGCGAGAGCAGGTAGCCGCTGGTGGCGAAGATCGTGCCTGCCACCAGCGCCGCCCACCGGTCGCCGGTCACGTTGTGTGCCAGCAGGTAGGCCGTGTAGCCACTGGCGGTCAGCGAAACGATGACCACAAAGTTGTAGGCCACGACCAGGCCGAACAGAGCATGCACTGGCAATGAGATCAGGAAGTTGATCGGATTGAGCGTATGTAGCAGCAAACTGGCACCATGCGGATAGTAGAGCATAGGCGTGAAGTAGGGATGGTGGCCGTGCAGCAAGGCCTCCTTGAGCCACCACATGTTCCACATGTTCTGCCAGCTATCGTAGGCATTCCCCGGCACCGTGTTGGTGAACTGTAACGCCAGTGGCCAGGTCATGAGCAGCGCCAGCGTGGTGTAGAGCAGCAGGGGCAGCAGAAAGCGCAAAGCTTCTGAGCGCAAAGCGGCCTTAGCGCAAAGCGGAAAACAGATCGCTCTGTCTGTCCTACGCATACCCTTTTCGTCCAAACGACATATCACGTCTCAGTCCCCCCTGTTTTGCGCTTTGCGCTTTCCGCTTTGCGCTTTCCGCTTAAACGCGCTGCGCTTACCCTTCCTCCTCGAAACCATATCACACCTCTAAGTGCAAAACGCAAAGCGGAAAACAGGTCAGCCTTGCTCGCCTGACGCACACCCTTTTTCCTCCAGAACACATCACGCCTCAGCAACCCCCTGTTGTGCGCTTTGCGCTTTCCGCTTTGCGCTTTGCGCTTTCCGCTTAGACGCCTCACGCCTCGGTGTCGCACGCCACCACTGTCAACGAATGGATAACGAATAAACGAATAGGCCCACTCGCTCAAGCACAGTGAGCAAAGAAGGAGTTGGTGCAACGCCATACGCGTTCCTCTTTGCTCTCTCCTCCTTACCTGTCACCTGTCACCTAAATATATCTCTGCGCTTTTGCGCCTTTGCGTTAAAACCTGTTCCTGAAGATGTCTCACGCCTCGTCGTTATGGCGCAACCACACCAAATCTTTGCGTCTCTGCCTCTTTGCGCCTTTGCGTTAAAAAAGAAGCGGTTACCTCACGCCTCGCGCTTCACCAGCCACTTCTTAAACGGCAGCTTCATCTGCAGCAATTGCTGGCGATCGCGCTCATCCAGGCCGCCGAGCAGTCGCAACGCGCCCAGGAAGCCAATGGCCCCAACGCTGGCTATGCCCAGCAACCACAGTGCCTCGACCAGACGCTCAACCAGGCTGACTTCAGCGGGCAAGGCGGGGAGTAGTTCGCGGAGTGCAATCACCAGCACCGCCATGACCAGACTCGCTAGCGTGACACGCAATGTAAAGTGCCACGGCCAGCACAACCCCAGCAGCCGATAGCCACTCGCCGTTACCCAGAACCCGGCCGCCAGACGCGCCAGGCCAAACGCCAGCGCTACCCCAAACACGCCATAGACCGGTGGTAGCAGAAATGCCAGCGGTACCACCACCAGCAGCGTCAGCACCCGCGAAATAATAATCATGCGCAGATGCTCGTACACAATCAACGCATTGTGCGCCGTGGTCAGCAAACATTCCAGGAAAAGGCAGGGTACCAGCACCCACACCAGCGGTGCGGCGGCCAGATATTGCGGACTGATAACCAGCAACGCTGGTTGTGCCAGCAGCATTAAACCGACACCACCCGGAATCAGCAACAGTACCTGCAAGCGAATCAGCGACTGGTAGGCCCCCAGCAGCGTGCCGCCTTCACCTACCCGCACCCGCGTAAAGAGTGGCACCTGTACGCCCACCATCGGCGTATAGAGGTAGGCCAGGATCATGCGCACCACCGATGATCCGGCCCACAACAATGCCACATCGCCAATGTCGGGGGCCAGGAAAACCGCGAATGATGCGCTCGCCACAAAGTCGGTCATGGTCATCAAGAACGAGACGCCGGAATAGCGGATAAAGCCAGGCGGCAGGCGACGAGTGGCGGGCGGCGGGTGGGGGGTAACTGCCGCAGTCGTGGATTGCCGCCATTGACGCACCACCTGCCACGTTGCCAGCACGACCGCAATAGCTGGCGACAGTACCATCGCCGCCAACACACCCAGAATGCCCCATCCGGCCAGGATGGCCCCGGCGCTCAGCAGCGGCGGCAGCAAACCAGCGATCAACGCAATACCGTTCCAGGCACGCTGCTTAAAGAAACTGTTGAGGTAGGCCATCAGCATATCATAGCAAATGCCGCTCAGAAACAGCACCAGCAACACCACGCCGATCAGCAACCAGCCATAGTCCTGCACAAACTGCAGCAGATCGGTACGAGCGAAGGCATCCAGCCGCGAGTCGGCCATGATTTTGGCCTGCATCTCGCCCAGATAGCGCGAGCGTTGGAGCAACAACCAGACAGTTATCACCAGGAATGCCAACATCTGCGCACTAAAAACCCGTGCCAACAGCCGCAGCACCGCCTGTGCCCCACCGCTATGCTGCGTTTCGGGAATATATTTGGGCAGCGCCCGCGCCGTGCCTAGATCAACCAGGGTGCCCAGGCCGTTGTTGGCCCCACTCACCAGCGCCAGCAGGCCATAGTGAGCTGGTGACAGCAGATTGAGCTTGACCAGCGTAGCCAGCACCTCGGCCAGCATGCGCAGGGGCACAAACAGCGTGTTCCACAGCACGGCCAGCGACACCTGCGCGGCCAGCGATGGGCCACGGGTCGCAGGTGGCACGACGAGCGCGGCAGCAACCGGCTCTGCCCGTTCTTGTTGATGTTCGTTATGCTTCACGATGCTTATAAAGCGCCAGTTCAAACATGCCCATATACCAGCGGCGCTGCAGACGATAGGCCAGGTGTTCCAGACCTACCGTGCGCAACAGCCCGCGCACTATGCGCCGACTGCGGCGAGGACTGGGCAGGCGACCCTCACGGAGCAGTGCCTCGCGCAGATCATAGGTTTTGAAGCCATACTGCGCGGCCAGAGCCACAAACTGATGATAGTGAAAATAGTGCATCGCGCTCAGGCGCTGCCTATCCTGAAAACCCGTGTGTTGCTTGCTGCGACCCTGACGCTCAATCAAGCGCTCGGCCCACGGGCGTGGCAGCCAGTTGATGCCCGGCAGATGGTAGTGCGGATCGACCCAGGCCCTCCGGTTGATCGCCGTCAGCAGCACATAGCCGCCCGGACGCAGCACACGCGCAACCTCGGTCAGCATCTGTGTCGGCGAACGTACATGCTCAATCACGTCCCAACTCACCACCACATCAAAACACTGCGCCTGAAATGGTAACGCTTCGCCGGCAACATTATAGATCGGGAACGTCAGATGATGGCGGGCCGCCCGTAGCGCGATAATCTCGCAGTAAGCCGGATTATAATCACAGGCCACCACCTGCGCCCCCCGCAACGCCGCCGCTACCGCAAAACCGCCCATGCCTGCCCCCAGATCAAGCAACTGCAAGCCCGGAAGGTGCGCTACCCGCGCCAACTGCGCTAATCGCTCGGTCTGATAATGCTCCTGGTTGATACGCCGCTCGCGCCAGTGCTCATAATCCCGCCGCCAGGTCATATGCCGCAACCAGGGGGCGATTTTTGCCTCAAGGTCAGTCATCGTTTCGTCTTCAGCCTTCAATTCTCGGCCTTCAACACCGTATAGTCCTGTATCCGCAAATCCATCACGGCCATACTCACCTCCCGTTCCGTCACCACATCCCATCCGGTTGCCGCCCGTATCTGGAGCCGGTGGGTACCGGGTGGGAGGTGAACCAGCCATTGGTAGGGCCGTTGCGCACGCTCAACCTCCCAGGCCGCAATACGCCGATCATCCTGCCATACCTCAATTGGCCGTGCTGTCTCGAAGCCTTCCGCAGTCATCGTCACGTGCGCAATAATTGGTTCTGCAAACGGGTTGACCAGCCAGAGGTCATTGGTCGCACTGGCCCAACGCCAGATTAACTCGTCGTTCTGTTCGACATCGTACCAGCCCTGCCCCAGATACACAAACGGCTGGCATTGGTCTTCAAACAGCGGCAGTTCGTACCAGACATAGACCGCATCCTCATAGGATGGCACGAGCGGCCCATCATTCAGCATGGTCAACGTCGCCTGGAGTGACTCAACACTGCCAGTAATTTCAGCGTCCTTGCGTAGCACCACGTGGCGCACTGGCGTGTAGCACTGCATTGCCTGGAGAGTTGTGGGCGACACGGGTACAATATCGCCTTCAGGCCAGGAGCGCATATGCCCGATCTGATGCAGCAACGGCTGATAGCGCAGGATCGGGTAGTCAGGGCGGCGCGAGACATAGCCAGCCACCAGCGGTTGCTCGTGAACAAACTGATTACGGAGCGCTCGCCCACTCTCGCGCCACTCCAGCGGCAGATCGGCCACGACGCCAGGCCGCTTACGTATCTGCGCAAAGACCGGATGTAGCTCAAACAATTGCGGCTCCAGGGGTAGCGCCGGCCACAACTCGAATGCAGCCAGCGCCGCTACCCCCAGGAGAAAACCTGACCGATAGTGTGGTGCGACAATCTGCGTCAGTCGTTGCAAGCCCAACCCGGCAAAGATCGTCAGCAGCACAATCGACACCACCGCAAAGTGGCTCGGTTTCCGCGCTGTGCTTAACATCTCGATATTTTGCAGCCACACATACGGCAGCGGAATGCCCGTATCGACTCCGGCTACGCGCAACGAGGGGCCGAGCGACAACACCCACATAACCCCTGCTACGACCAGCAACTGCCAACGAGCGCGGCCATAATACCACACGCCCACAGCTGCACATGCCAGCAGTACCCATCCGGCCGCAATATACCATCCGCTCGGCGAGTAGTTCGGCGCAGTTTGTTGCAGCAACTCGCGAGCGGCATTCCCCCACAGCGGGTGGTAAATCGTAGGGAAGAAGATCCCCAGCGCGTCGCCTGAAAAGCCACGAATGTACCCCTGCCACATCACACTCGCGCTCATATCCACCGTCGGCACCTGCTCGCGAAAGCGGACGATGCCAATCAGCAAGGGCGAAAGGCACAGCAGTACCCCAATACCAAAGAGGAGATAACGCTGGAACAACGGCCCGCGCTCACGCGTGCATACCAGACCCAGGCCACACCAGACCGCAGTCGCAATCCCACAAAACAAGGCCCAGTACCAATCTGTCAGCGTCACCAGCACGAACATGGCTATGGCGAGCAACGTTGGCACGAGGACGCGACGAGGATGCGAGGATGCGAGGATGCGAGGATGCGAGGATGCGAGGATGCGGGGATGCGAGGATGCGGGGATGCGGGGAGCAATCCACGTCACGTTGCCTCGTCGCCTCGTCGCCCCGTCGCTTCCCCGCTTCGTCGTCCCCCCGCCTCGTTCTAACCCATACAGCGCCAGAAAGTACAACGGCAGCCACTGGATCGTCAGCAAATTCAGGTGGTTTATCTCAAACTGTACCATGTGGAACGGCCCGGCCGTGAGCATGGCTCCGCATAGGAAGGGGATCACGACGCATCTGCTCCGCCCTTGTTCGTCTTCCCGTTCACAGGGAGGGGCAGTGGACAAAAACATCTGTACCAGCAGAAAGCCACCATAGCCAGTCAATGCAAACGCCAGCAGCACGGCCGTGTTGTGTGCTGCCGCCAGTCCAAACAATTCGTACACTGGCAGGGTCAGAAACGTGTTCGAGATATTAATTGGCTGCACATACAGCTGTAGTCCATCTGGGAAATAGAGTATATCCGTCCAGAACGGATTCTGGCCGTGTGTAAGGGCGCGGCGTACCCACCACATATTCCAGCTATTGCGTGTGGCTTCCTCAAAATTTCCCACATAGGCCGTCGCCCAGTAGCGCGTCAGCGGCCAGGTTAGCGCGATACTCAGCAGCAGATAGCCAGACAGAACGAACAAGTGCGTGCGGAACGTGATCCCGTGGAATTGCTGACTCGTTCGCACCTTGATCTGGTTCCTCGTTTGCTCTGACATAGTCTGGTAGGTATCATTCATTCAGGTACCATGTATATGTGGAAACATGAAAACGGTTTAACGCTCCAGCATCACCGGTCCCACCAGTAGTGCGTTTGGGCCATCGTCAGGTGCGGACGGTGGCGATGATCCGCGTATGGGGAGACGGCTGAAATCCTGGGGATCATAGACCCCCAGAGCGATCCAGTATGTGCCGGATGGTATGTGTGCTGGTATAGGTACCGTATGTACCCACGTTATAAATCGGTATAGCTTCCATTGACTGGTCGGCGCATCCGGGCCACCCGGCGGGACATCAACCTGCTGCACGATCTGCCCATCGGCATTGAGTACATGGATAAAGAGCATGTACTCCCGATCAAGCATAGCCCGTGCCTGCCATTGCAACGTCAGCGTCAGTGTCCCATGATCGTGGATTGCCTCAGTGTGCAGGGTATAGCCCCGCAGGTGAATCGCCGGGCCAAAATCAGCAGCGAGTATGTGTTCAACCGGCGATGGAATCTGATAAACGTAGGCGTAATCGATGCCGTGAATACGCACCGTGTGAATAGGCGTCATCTGGCGCAATGCCACTGTTGTCTCTGGCTCGCCACCACGTTGAAGCTGATCAATATACGTGACGGCATAGTCCACATCAGATGATTTAATCGCCTGATCAAGCGGAGTCAATCGCATGCACATCCTATCGAGCAGTAATGGCCAGTACCATGCCGCCACGAGCGGCTCGCAGCTACCGGTCTCGGTTGTTAAGAAATCAGCCACTTGATCCAACCCTTCACCCCACCCGACCGGTATCGTCTGTGCTGCCGCCGGCCCACCACCGAGCAGCGGGTTGTAATAGGCCAGCGCATAGGGATAATACCAGGCCAGGTTTGCGGCCAGTCCAGAGATAACGACCAGCCATACCCAGCATTGGGGTATGACTCGATTGAGGTGTTGCACAATTGGCAACTTCCAGCAACCCACTGCTCGGTCAAGTAGTCCGATCCAACCCCACGCAGCTATACTATTCAACAGCGGAAAAATCGGGAGGATGTAACGATCCATCTTCTTCGGCAGGATGCTCAATGCCACCGTAAAAAGCAGGATAAAGAGGCTCAAGATGATCAGTACCTGTCCCGTTTCTGTCATATACTGGCGGCAGCGTATCCTGCTCTGTATCACCGTGATACCCAGGATGCAGGCAATCAGGAACCCGATCATTGCCCAGGGTGTCAGCCGGAATACCACCACCAGCGGGTAGAACCAGATTCCCGGTGCCTCAACGGATTGCCCCAGTAAAAAATTGCCCGTTTCGTGTGGCTCGCCACCATTGTCAATAACTTCACGCACAATGCGTCCCAATGTGCCTGGTAGATCAACCCATAGCGCTGGCCAGAAAATAAAACAGATCAGACATGCGGCTGAAATCCATATCAGTAATGCCACAAACAACTGACGAATCATCCTAAACCGCAGTGTAAGACTGGCTGGTCGTGCCGATACGTGTTGAACCGGTACGATCCCTATAAGCGCGATGAGGCCAATGATCGGCATTAACAACACCGAGGGTGATTTCGTCAGAAATGCCAACCCGCCCGCAATTGCCGACACAACCCACCAGAACCAATTGATGCGATGCTGGCGAGTCGCATTGTTGAACACGGAACAGTGCACACACGCCACCAGCGCGGTGAGCAACGAGAGGGTCATAAACGACGCAAGCAGCGCATCGAGATGGAGTACCTGGCTATGAGCCACCAGAAACGGATCGGTCGCCCAGAACATGGCAGCCAGCAGTGCCACCCGCCCATCGAACAGGTACCGCAGCAGGAAATAGGCCAGCACGACACAGATCGCGGTCACGACTGCCAGCGGCAGGCGCAACAGCACTCGTTGCCATTCGGGATTGGCAAGGGCGTCCCAACCCAGGTGAACCAATTGTTGCTGCACAAACAGCCCGGTTGCACCGAGCCACATGGTTGTAACACCAGGATGACCGGTGAGATTGGTATGGATGAAGTCACCCTGCTGCAGGGCCTGTAGAAACGTCTCAGCCCGCCAGCGCCAGTGAAATGGTTCATCGCGTGTCCAGAAATCACCCATGCCCAGCACACGCGGCAACAATGCCAGCAGGCACATACCAATCACGGGTATCTGTCGTTTATTCTTCATCGCTTCCAAACGAGGTCAGGACAGTGGAATGTTCCAACGTGATCTGCCGCACCGGCACCGTCAGCCAGCGCTCGCTGGTTGCAGACTGCTCCAACCACGGCTCGGCGCGCAGTTGCAGGCGCTGGCGTCCAGGTGGCAGTCTGACCACCATCTCCACCCGCCGTGGCACGTCGCCAGCATCCCACTGCGCCAGGCGCTGGTCATCCTGCCACAGCGCCACCGGACGAGGAAAGGCAAACGAGTCGATAGCGATCGTCAGGTGTGCCACCAGCGCTGTCTCAAAGGGGTTCACCAGCCAGATGTCACTGGCGGCGCTGGCCCAGCGCCAGGTGGCCGTAGCAGTACCTTCCACATCATACCAACCCTGTCCGAGATAGACAAATGGTTGGCAGGCCGACGGAAAGAGCGGCAGTTCATACCAGACATAGATCGCATCGGTATATGCTGGTGGCAGCGCAACACCATTGAGCGTCGTCAGTAACGACTCAAGTTCGCGCTGACTGCCACCGTGCGTCTCCTCGTCTTTTTTCAGCACCACATGGCGCACAGGTGCATAGCATTGCATTGCCGCCAATACCTCGTGCGTCATTGGCACGATGTCGGCGTGGTGCCGCATACGCCCGATCTGGTTAATGTGCGGGATAAAAAAGGTCTCATAGATTGGTCGCCGCGCCACATAACCACCGAGAACAGGTTGCTCGTGGATCATCTGGTTGTGGAGCGAACGACTCGATTCGCGCCATTCCAGCGGAAGGTCTGCAACCGCACCAGGCCGTGTTCGGATCTGCGCAAAGATCGGATGGCGATCAAACGATTGCGACTCGATCGGCACCATCGGCCACAGTTCAAACATGGCCAGCGCTGCCACCACCAGCAACACAACTGACCGGCGCTGTGGCGCAACCTGCTGTGTTAGCCATTGTAGACCGATGCCGGCGAAAACTGTTGCCAGCACAATCGTGACAATGGCAAAGTGGCTGGGTTTGCGTGCCGTACTCAACAACTCAATCGCCTGTAAAAATTGGTAGGGCATAGGAATACCGGTGTCTATGCCCATGACGCGCAACGATGGGCCGAGCGACAGCAGCCACAGGATACCCCCAACCATCAGCAACGGCCAGTGTGTCCGCCAGTGTGTCCACACGCCCACGGCCGCACATCCGAGGAACACCCATCCTGCCGCAATGTACCACCCGCTGGGCGAATATCCAGGAGCAGTCTCTTGCAACCGTGCCCGCATTGGTTCGCCCCATAGCGGATGATACATCGTAGGAAAAAAGATACCCAGCGCATCACCCGAAAAATTTTGAACGTATCCGCGCCAGATTTCGTTCTGACGTATATCCACCGTCGGCACCTGCTCGTGCAACAGGGCAATGCCGATCAGCAATGGCAACAGGCAAACGAGAACCCCCACGCCAAAGCCGAGATAGCGCCACAACAGGAACTCCCGCTCATGTGTCGTTACCCGTATCAGACTGATACCCACCCAGACAACGGTAGCAATCCCGCAGAACAACCCCCAGTACCAGTCCGTTAGCGTCACCAGCACGAACATACCTATGGCGAGCAACGTTGGCACGAGGGCGCGACGAGGATGCGAGGATGCGGGAATGCGGAGAGCAATCGACGTCGCGTTGCCTCGTCGCCTCGTCGCCCCGTCGCTTCCCCGCTTCGTCGCTCCCCCGCCTCGTTCTAATCCATACAGCGCCAGAAAGTACAATGGTAGCCACTGGATGCTCAACATGTTGAGATGATTGAACTGAAGATGCACAAGATGAAATGGCCCGGCTGTGAGCATAGCCCCACACAGAAAAGCGATGCGTTGATCGGGAACAAAAGCACGGGTAAGCAGAAAACCGGCATAGCCCGTCAGGGTAAAGGCCAGCAGGATCGCCGCATTATAGGCTGCGGTCAATCCAAACACATACTGCACCGGCAAAACGAGGATCGCGTTGGTGATATTCAGGGTTTGCAAGTACATCTGTACCCCTTCAGGGTAGTACAGCATATCCGTCCAGAAGGGATTTTGTCCACGCTCAATGGCCTGACGCACCCACCACATATTCCAGACATTTTGGAGACCGTCGCCAAAGCTACCATCATACACAAAGCCGCCTGTGCTACCGACAAGACTGTTGCGCCAGTCACCAATCAACGGCCAGGTCAGCGCGATACTCAGCAGCAAGTAGCTAGACAGCACGAGCAGGTGGGTGCAGAAAACGCAACGCGCAACGTGCCTGATTTGAAGCGCCTTATCGCCTCGTTGCCTTATCACCATTCACCTATGAACGTTCCACGGTCAACGTTGTCAGTCTCAGGGCATCCGTACCATCAACCAGCGGCAGTAGCGTGCCATCCACCCGATGACGTAGACCGACATATAGGGTATAGGTATCAGGCGGCAAGGCGGCATCGACTGTCACGGTGAATGAGGTATCAATAAAATAGTGTTGATACCATTCCGCTGGTGGACGGCTCTCACAGTACGGTTGAACTGTGGCCACATTCCTGTCGGTCGGATCAAGCAGTTCCACGAATACCTCATAATCTGTGCTCACCGGCTGCATCGCTTGCCAGAACAGCGAGATTCGCGCCGTCTCACCCGGTGTCAACGACTGCCGATCCAGATCATAACCACGCAACCGTACTCCCTGCTGCCATGAGCGATCCAATGCATATTGGGGAGCGAGTTCCAGCAGAATGCGCTGCAACTGAAAATCAGGTACTGTTCTGGCATCAAACGCCGCTTCATAATCCTCCAGATGAAAGACCTGTGGCGATTGTGGAATCGGCTGACGACGATACATATCGATAGTTCTTATCCCATTGATAAACACGGAACCATACCGATGATAATCTTGCCAGATACGCATCTGAATGTGGTCATCAGCATCCTTCCCCCGTAGTCCCACAAAGTAGTAGTCGGGATCTGTGCCACAACGGAAGGCATCAATATACCAACCCACAATGACGCGCTTCTGGTTACTGGCATAGCTGCCTTGAAATATTCCCTGTCTGTAGAGTTGCCCAATGACTTTCCAGCCATCCTGGCGAGCAAAACCAAAGTAGCCATGCTCAGTGGGCAGGGTCGTACCATAGCTCGCACGATACACCTGGGAGTATACCGCAGGAAAGCTGCGATGATATTCAGGAACCTGGCACACAAACACCAGCCACAGATACGGCATAGCACGTAGCACCAGCACCATCCCGGCCACACTCAATCCCGCTGTGCCCCAGAGCATACGATGTGCAGCAAGCCACTGCCCCAGCGATACAACGGCCAGGCTTATTAACAGCGCGGCCGGAATGAGAATCGTGTAAAAGTGTGTGCGGGGCACAGCGATCACGAATGACTCGGCCATAAATGGGATACTGAACCAGATCACCAGCGTGCGTAGCACGGGTGGTGTTGCTGGTGATAAGGCCAGCGCTGCCAGCGGCAGCATAAAGACAAAGATCGCTCCATTCACATCCATTATCACAAACCGCTCCGGCGCTCGCACCAGCAAAACACACCCTGCCAATAACAGCACCGCCAGCCCCCATCCTAACCACCGCGGGCGTCCATAGAGCACGAGCCAGGTTAGCATACCGGCAGCCAATGCCAGAGCGAGCCAATCTATCTGGTAAGCAGTATTATAAAATGTTGCCAGCCCGTAAAAATCCACCAGATTGTTGTAGAGCGGAAGAGTTGCGTCATTCAGTCCAATGCGGTACGAGAGATAGGTGGGTGTCCGTTCGCGAAACCGTTCACTGAGAAGGAAAGGGATAAAGAAGCTGCATAACAAACTACTACCGACCAGCATTGATGGAACGATTTCGGTGATCCATTGTCGCATATGCCAACCGCGCCGCCAGCCACCAGCCAGTACCAGCCAGGCCAGCGCCGGTAACACAAAGATACCATCATAATGGGCAAGCATACCAATCGCCGCCATTGCTGCGGCGCTCACCAGGTAGCGCTGTGCATACGCCACCCCTTCATAGAAGCGCCAGACACACCACATTGCCCCAACCATCATCAGCATCACGATGCTCTGATACTGCACAATACGTGCGAAAGCTATCAAGAAGCCATCGAGTGCCAAAATAATAGACGCAATGAGGCCCACAATGACTGCACCTGACGGTGATGGTCGCGTATTCAGCAGCATGCGTCGTGCCAACAGAAAGGTACCAGGCAGAATACTCAATCCAGCCAATGCAAACGGCAAGCGGGCGATCAACTCGTTGATCTGCCCGGTCAGCACCAGCGGCCCTGCCGTCAACAAAATCTCGGCTGGCCCTTTATCGCGCAGGAACAACACCGCTTCTTGCCCATAGTGCATCACGGCAGCACGGAGCAGAACGTGGGTCTCATCACCCTGAAATTCAGCAGTACCCAGGAATGGGAAACGGAACATCCCTGCAAGCAGCAATACTGCCAGGAGCACCAGCATCGTCCCGCTGCCTGATCTCCACCGTGCGACAATTGTCTTGCCAGCTTCGCCAGAGGGTGCTGGTGAAACCGTCGAGGGTTTCGGTTCTGTCGTCATGGTTCGGAGCAGCAGCATCCCTATGAGCCCGCTTAATGTATCAACGGCGAGCAACACATGCCACCCATGCAATGGGCCGGGCAATGCATGCAGGCCGAACAGGAGGGGTATTGGCAAGGCCAGGGCATGGCACAGCATGAGGAATGTGCGCTCCAATCGATCATGCTCGGAACGAAAGACAAGCAGTGCCAGCAGCGCTCCGGGCAATCCCAGCAGAAAGAGCGCCGCCAGGCCGCGCCAGACCATCGGCCCGCCAACCAGGAGCAGCAGGTGCGCCAGCGCGGCAAGGATGCATAGACAACCAGCTCCTATCCACCGTTGAACTCTTCCAACGTCCCAATGTTCCAATGGTTCACCATGCCAGCGCTCCCATGCTGTTGGCGGCACCCATGACCCGACAAGCAGCAGTGTTGCTGGTACCAATACCCACGGTGGTGCCGGCCAGGCCCAGTCCAGGAGATGGGGTTCGTGCTGAACCCAACGGATCAGGCCCGCCGCAACGATCGCCAGCACCCCGCTGATCCATACGGACGTGATAAGCCGCCTCGACTGTGGCCACAGAGAACGGGCGATATGCCAGAGGATGCCCGCCAGCACCCCCAGACTCCAGATCATATTCAGTGTGCGTTGTAACGGGAGTTGGATCGGGGTGGTGGCACCTGTTCGTGGCGCAATCTGTACCCAATCCACAGGCATTCCGGGGGCATCAGAATCACCGGCTGCAGACCCATCCCGGAGACTGACCAGATCGAGCGGGAACACCCCGACCCCCGGTGCAGGTGCGGGGCCTGGTGGCAAGAGAAGTTGATAGACCCGCCACCCCAATCTCAGGGGCAATGTTGCCAACTCGGCACCATTACGTTCAAGACGTACGTGCTGGTTGGTTATGATGGCCAGTTCATCGCCATGCAACCGCAGGCGCAGCATGCCGACACTGGTGCGTGGGAGCAGTACCTGGGCCTGCGCACTGCTCCAGCGATAGGTCAGCGTCCCTTCATGCTGCGGTGGCAGAAAGCCAGCCACAAAATGCGCGTCGGTGCTTGCGCCCACGTCGAGCGACCAGACTGGTGGCGACAGGAGCACAATGAGCAGGAGGAGCGCCGTTACGCTCAAAACGAGCGCCAGCAGTATCAGGGACGTACCATATGTCCTGAGTATCTGTAGCCATGTTCGTTGTTGGAGCGGAATCGGTTGTGCCACGCTGCGATCCGCTACTGTCTGTGGGGCGGTCGAGATCTCAGCTCTGTTCATACCTTGCCAGTATTACAACTTCCAAATTTGGAACAATTTTGTACTGCATACGAGATCTCAGCTCTGTTCATGCCTTGCCAGTATTACAACGGCAGCAATCTTTGCCGGACTTGTACGAATAAATACTACCATCACCGCAAAACGCAACTGATTGTACCATACCTCTATACGTCTCTTACAGTCAACATGCTGATAACACGATGATAGCCATGGTCATCTTGACACGCTCTCGCATCCTGGTTAAGCTGTTCTCAAGACAATGCATCGCCTGGAACGGCCCAGGGTTGTGCCCTGCACATACCAGGTTCGACCGACACGATCAGGAGGTATCTCGCGATGATTGAAATTGCCCCCATCACGATGCCCATCATCCCGGCCACTGTCCCCTGTGCTGAACCTGTGCTGGTTCCACGACACGGTCGCCCGTGGACGGAGGCCGATCTGCTTGCGCTGGCCGATGACGAGCGGCACTATGAATTGGTACGCGGAGATTTGCTGATGATGAGTCCGGCCAGTCCCGTTCAGGGACGCTATGCTGAACGTCTCTCACGTGCATTGGGACAGTATGTCGAGGATCACGATCTGGGCGAAGTTTATACCGCAGAACCGGGTTTTGAACTTGCAGCAGAACCGGAAAAGATTGTTCGTGCCCCGGACGTGGCATTTGTGCGGAAGGAGCGCATCCCCCCCGCCGATCAACAGGCTGGCTTCTGGCCACTTGCTCCCGATCTGGCGGTCGAAATCATTTCCCCCTCTGAGACCGCGGCATCGGTGCAGGCCAAAGTCCAGGACTACCTGGCCGCCGGTACCCAACTGATCTGGCTGGTCTATCCCGATAGCACCGTTGTGGTCGAGTATCAGCCACCGGCGCAGATTCGGCAGTATGGCCGGGAAGATACTCTGGATGGTGGCACGGTCATTCCTGGCTTTCAGTATGCCCTGGCGCGGCTGTTTCGAGCCTGAAGGAGGTCAGCCCTGGCTCGTGAACGGGCGGGCGACATGGGAGCACGAGCAACGCCTGTGCGGGCTGCCGCGCCATTCCGTACCATACCATACCTCTATGCGTCTCTTACAGTCAACAGGCCGATAACACGATGGTATTGTGCTGATAGCCATGGTCATCTTGACACGCTCTCGCATCCTGGTTAAGCTGTTCTCAAGACAATGTATCGCCTGGAACGGCCCAGGGTTGTGCCCTGCACATACCAGGTTCGACCGACACGATCAGGAGGTATCTCGCGATGATTGAAATTGCCCCCATCACGATGCCCATCATCCCGGTCACTGTCCCCTGTGCTGAACCTGTGCTGGTTCCACGACACGGTCGCCCGTGGACGGAGGCCGATCTGCTTGCGCTGGCCGATGACGAGCGGCACTATGAATTGGTACGCGGAGATTTGCTGATGATGAGTCCGGCCAGTCCCGTTCAGGGACGCTATGCTGAACGTCTCTCACGTGCATTGGGACAGTATGTCGAGGATCACGATCTGGGCGAAGTTTATACCGCAGAACCGGGTTTTGAACTTGCAGCAGAACCGGAAAAGATTGTTCGTGCCCCGGACGTGGCATTTGTGCGGAAGGAGCGCATCCCCCCCGCCGATCAACAGGCTGGCTTCTGGCCACTTGCTCCCGATCTGGCGGTCGAAATCATTTCCCCCTCTGAGACCGCGGCATCGGTGCAGGCCAAAGTCCAGGACTACCTGGCCGCCGGTACCCAACTGATCTGGCTGGTCTATCCCGATAGCACCGTTGTGGTCGAGTATCAGCCACCGGCGCAGATTCGGCAGTATGGCCGGGAGGATTCTCTGGAGGGCGGCACGGTCATTCCTGGCTTTCAGTATGCCCTGGCGCGGCTGTTTCGGGCCTGATACTGATCGTTGAATAGCATGCCACAAATAACCCGAATCTGTGCAAAGAATGAATGTATATAAGCCGTGTTTATTCGTGTTCTTCGTGGTTCCTACCATTGCTGCGGCCACAAACTATACAACCGGCCAGATATGGTATGATGAACGCGAACTATGATCAGGCCATATCGAACCAATTCAACGGGAGCACTGTGTACCCGTTCCAGCCATCCGCTGGCCGCCGTGCCGCCCGCCGAATCCTGGCGCTGGCAAGTGGTGGTGTTCCTGGGTTATCTGCTGGTAGGCATTGTTTTCACCTGGCCGCTGGTACTGCACCTTGACACTCACGTGATCCAGAAGGGCGCGATTCCGGTGGATGCCGGGCAAAATATCTGGAACCTGTGGTGGGTGCGCCAGTCACTGCTGACCGGCAGTAATCCCTACCTGACCCGCTACCTCTTCTACCCGGAGCAGATCAATCTGTTCTGGCAGACACTGGGGCTACCCAATGCGCTGCTGGTTTTGCCGATCTTGCTGGGCGCTGGCCCATTGGTGGCATTTAATACGCTAATCCTGCTCTCGTTCGGGCTAGGGGGCTACTTTGCCTATCGTCTGGGCCGAACGGTACTCACCGATCGCATTGCGGCGCTCGTTGTCGGCTTTGTGTTCGCATTTACGCCCCATCATATGCAGCCCCTACTCGGTGGTGCGTTGGAGATTGTTGCCATCCAGTGGATTCCGCTCTATGTGCTGCTCCTGATGCGGGCGCTCCAGCGGCAAACGGTACTCAGTGTGCTGGGTGCCGCGCTGCTTTTGACCGTGACCACGCTGGCGAGTCATTACTATGGCCTGTTTTGTGCCGTCTATACGTTGTTGCATGTGCTGCTCGCTACGCTTCTGGTAGTTACGTGGCAACACGATCAGCAACCAGATGACAGGCGATCAGGGATGGGAGACAGAGGACATCTAAGCACAAAGCGGTCTGAGCGTAATACGCTCGAACGCTCAACCGCTCCGTCGCTCGAACGCTCAAATGCCGCCAGCTATCGCCTGCTCATGATCGGCGTCGCTATTGCAGGCATCTGGGTCATCACCCTGTTGCCTTTCGCCTGGGATCGGGCGATGCTTCAGGCCGCAGCACCGGAAGATTGGTACACCCGTCAACTTTTTCACTCAACGGCACTGGTGGATTTTTTGGGCTTGAACGTACTGCATCCATTGTGGGGAGCGGCGGCTACTCGTTGGGGGCAGATGCTCCACCCATTTGGAGTTGAAATCGGGGCGGCACCGGGACTGGTGGTCTATGCCCTACTCATCTATGGCTGCTGGCGTTGTTGGCGCACGGTCTGGCCCTGGCTGGTGCTGGTAATCGGTATGCTCATCCTGTCAATGGGGCCGGAACTGAAGATCGGCAGTGAACCAACCGGGATACCGCTGCCTTTTCAATGGCTCAATGCGGCTGGCCCTTTCCAGAACAGCAGTCGGCCCAGCCGCTTTATAACGCTCATGATGCTGCCGGTCAGTGTGCTGGCTGGCTATGGGATGCAGGCGTTACGCGAGCGGTGGTGGCACCAACGGTCAGTTGTCGCAGGCCTGATTGCGGGGGTACTCCTGTGTGAACTCATAGTTGCGCCCTGGCCGATGATGCCGATCCAGGTTGATCCGTTATATGCGGCGTTAAACGTTTATCAGGCACCAGGAGCGGTTATTGAATTACCACCGCGCACCAATGATAGCCAGTATATGTTGAATCAACTCTGTCATGGGCGGCCACTGGTGGGTGGTTATCTGGCGCGGACGCCATATTACCCTCTAGTAGCCCACGATACTATTGTGCGTCGGTTGTGGTACGTCCAACCAGGTCGGCCGGATGTGTTTCAGGTTGATGCGGCAAATGAACTGGATCGGCTGGGCATTCGCTTTATTGTTCTCAATCTGGACTACCTGTCTCGCCGTGAAATTGTCCGCTTGCGTCAGCAGCTAGATATACCAGGAATTATACGCTATGCTGGGAATGCGCAGATCGAGATTTACCGGGTACATGCCGCTGCCCCGCGTCCAGTGCTGCTCCCTACGACTGGTTGGTATGCCGCCGAAACAGATGGACAGCAGACCTGGCGCTGGATCGGTGATACGGCGCGGATACAGGTGCTGGCCCGTTCACAATCGGTCGTAGCGCTGACATTGACGCTGACGGGCTATCAGTCGCCACGCCCACTCCGCGTAGCGATCAATGATACACTGCTGGCTGCCATCGATGTGCCGGCTGCCCCGCAAGAAACGACGCTGCGGCTTTCATTTGTGGTACCAGCCGGAACGAGTGAACTCCGCCTGGAGAGTGAGGCCCTGTCAGCACCTGACGGACGGTGGTTGAGCGTTTCGGTTACGCGCCTGACGTTTAGCAGCAGTGAGCGTCCGGATCAATATATACCGCCACCGCTAGTGCCACCACCGGTCTTGTCTGCCCTGCCATGGGTGCCATGTCGTAATGAGCAGGATGTCCATGCTTTCCAGTAACATACGGCTTTGCCGGTTTCAACCTGTATCAGTAGCCATCCGTCGCTCCTGGCCGACGATTGCTTCCTGCCTGTGGTGGCTGGTGCCGATCATACTGGTGTTTGCTGGCTGGCAACTGCCCGGTACCACATATATAGACATTGGCAGCAATAATGATGGAGATCTGGTGCAGGGTTTCTATGCACCGGAGCAGAATGCAAGTGAAACGTATCGCTGGAGTCAACCTGAGGCATATGTGATCTTGCCCGCGAATCATGTGCCTGGTATCCTGGAGGTGCGTGGTGCGGTGGCCCCCGATGGTACCCAGGTGGTGCTGTACCTGGGGGAACACGCGCAGGTGCCGCTCCCGCCTGCATCAGATGAGCCGGTGTTGCGTCGCTATGCGTTGCTCTGGCTACCAGAGATCAATGCCGATGGGACAGCGCAACTGCGACTGCTAGCTCAGGTGCCAGCGCAACGGATCGAGGCCCGTGCGCTTGGTCTTGCATTATCTTCGGTGCGTCTGCGTTCGGTTGCCAGCATCTGGCGGATGCCGCCGCGTCTACCGTTGCTGTTCCTGAGTTTCTTTCCGTTTCTGCTAGCTCTTGCGCTGTATCTGGGAGGATGTTCTGGACGAGCGAGTCAGGCAGTAAGTCTGATTGTGGGGGGTGTTCTGGTCGGGGTATGGGTGCGCCATCCGCTGCTGGTGCTTCCTTTCTTCCATGATAGCCTGGCACTGCTGCAGGCTGGAGCACTCTGGCGCTGGTGGCTGGCGCTGCAGCTGGTGATGGTCGTGACGTTACCCCTGACGTTGTATGTGTTTCGTCATCTGCCCTGGTACGGGTATGCCTTTGGGAAGGCGCTGGGTTTACTGGTGGTGGGTTATGGCCTCTGGCTGCTGGCGATGATCGGCCTGGTGCCATTTGGGATAACGAGTTGGTTGCTGCTGTTGGTACTGCTGGTCGGTATGGGTGGATGGGCGATGCGGCAACAGCGCTGGCCTCCATTCTCGTTGGCGTTACAACAGCACTGGCGGGGATGGCTGGCGTATGAAGTGCTGTTTGTTGTGGCGCTGTGTGTTGGCGTGTGGCTCCGCTGGCATGGGGGCGTCGGGCCGGCGGCAGTAGGGACAGAAAAACCGATGGAGTTGGCGCTGCTCTCCGGGGTACTGCGCAGTCCGTCGTTTCCGCCGCAGGATCCCTGGTTTGCGGGCTATGCCCTAAACTACTACTACATGGGCTATGTGCTGATAGCGCTGCTGCAGCGGTTGAGTGGGGTCAGCCTGGGCGAAGCTTTTAACCTGGGGGTGGCAACTACTTTTGCGCTCACGGCACTAAGCGTGGCCGGTCTGGTGGTCACGCTCATGGAGGTGACTCGACGTACAGAGGACGTTCCGCCGCATCCTGCCGCCCGCTTGAGCCGCACGGCGGCCGCACTGCTGGGGGTACTACTGGTACTGGGGGTGGGCAATCAACAGGGAGCGCTGCAGGTGCTGGTCGGGTCGCCCGCCGTGCAATTGCTGGATGGCGGGCAGATCATGCAGGCATTGGGCCAGCGACTGCGCGGTGCGGACGAGATCCGCCTCTATCAATCGATCATGCTGGGGGAGCCGCCAGTCGCGGTGGTGATAACACCAGAAACCCCGCGCACATTTGACTGGTGGATACCCTCGCGGGCTGTCTGGGATACGGTTATGACGCCGGAGGGTCGGATTGAGCGGCGGCCGCTGATCACCGAGTTTCCGTTCTTTAGCTTTTACTTGGGTGATCTGCATCCGCATGTCCTATCGCTACCGTTTGTGACACTGACAATGGGGTTGGCGCTGGCGTTACTTGTTCGGCCCACCATACTGGATTGCTGGTGTGCTTCAGATTGGCTAGAGTTAGCATTGACCGGCCTGATCCTGGGCATGCTCTATGCTATCAATGCCTGGGATGCGCCCACCTTCGGGTTGCTGTATGCCGGGGCGCTATTGCTACGCTACCGGCGTCTGGCTGGAATGGGGGCGCTTGATTGGTGGCACTACCTTCGTATGCTGGGTAGCGTAGGATTGACTATGCTGCTGTTAATATCCCCTTTTCTGCTGACATTTCATGCACCAGCCAGTGAGCAACCAGTTGCGTCACCCTGGTCACAGATACCGATCATCCGCCGGCTGGCGCAAACGTTGGGAATCGCATCCAACCAGACCCGATTGCATGCGTTTCTGATCGTTTTTGGCCTGTTTTTCGGGGTATTGCTGGCCTATAGTGTTCTAACCCGCCAGCGGCGGCGCTGGCTCTGGGTCATACCAGGTCTGGTTCTCCTGTTCGGTATGCAGTACGACTTTCCGTTGCTGGCTCTGCTGCCTACTGCTGGCTTGCTGGCACACCAGGCCTGGATCAGAGCCGAACATCCAGCGCAGGCGCTGGTGTTGTGGGCGACAGCGGTGGGGGCGGTGGTGGTATTCGCGGTTGATGTGATCTATATCCGTGATTACCTGGAGGGAGCGATTAGCCGGAATAATACACTCTTCAAGTTCTACTATCAGGCCTGGCTCATCTGGGGTGTGCTGGCGGTCTATATGATCTGGGCCTTGCTCCGGTCGTGGCGATGCCAGCGCGTTGCCACCCTGGTTTGGGGAGTGCCAGTCGGTCTATTGCTGCTCGGCGCACTGGTCTATCCGGTGGGCGCATTGGCCTGGGCCGATCCGTGGGGCAAGCGCGAGCGCGTGCTGGATGGTCTGGCTTTCCTGAAAGAGCAGGCTCCCACAGAACTGGCGGCGATGCGCTGGATACAGGCCCACACCGAGGCGTCAGATATTGTCCTGACCGCGTTTTGTGAATGTGACTATAATGAGATCGGGCGAGTAGCTAGTGTGACCGGGCGACCCACGCTGCTGGGATGGTTATTTGGGCATCAGGAATCCTGGCGCAGTGGCATTCCGGCACATATGGTGGAAATTCGGGCGCGAGAACAAGATATTCCGCGTATCTACACGACAACCGATATTGACGAGGCGCGGCAACTGCTGGATCACTATGGGGTGCGCTATGTGTATGTGGGGCCAACCGAGCGACGATTGTATGCCGGGCCGGGGTTGGCAAAATTCGAGCAGTTTATGGATCGGGTGTTTCAGCAGGGGGCTGTGAATATTTATGCGCAGCCGCAGTAGCCCCGGCATGCTGTATGGAATCTAAGCCTATCTTGCCTTGCATATCGCATCAATCACGAATAACACTCATGTGCACGAAAAAGAGGAGGGAGAAAAGGAGAAAAGAGGAGGGAGAAAAGGAGAAAAGAGGAGGGAGAAAAGGAGAAAAGAGGAGGGAGAAAAGGAGAAAAGAGGAGGGAGAAAAGGAGAAAAGAGGAGGAATGATAGAGGCTTCTCCCTTCTCTCTCCTATCTTCTCCCTTCTCTCTCCTATCTTCTCCCTCCTCTCTTCTGAAGATGTATGCGAAAAAACGAACGCTATCTTGAGTTACACACGCGGCCCGCAGCGCTGGCTATGCGATTGCATCTGGTGCCGCTGGCTGGCTATACGTTGCTGACCTTGCTCGTTCTGGCGCCGGTGCTGCCTTATGCTCGGCACGCGCTTTTTGGGGGTGAGGTTGCGGCCGTCGATGGCTGGCAGAATGTGTGGAACCTGTGGTGGGTGCATCGAGCGTTCACCAGTGGGCTTAATCCCTTTCATACGCCCTATCTGTATTACCCTACCGGTACCGATTTACACCTGCAAACGCTCAATATCAGCAACGGCCTCATCGCCTTGCCGGTGACGGCGTTGTTCGGGCCGGTTGCGGGCTATCACTTCGCGGTCGTGCTAGCGTTTATCCTGGCCGGTATGGGCGGTTATGTGCTGGCCCTGCATGTCTGTGAACATCGGCCGGCGGCATTTATAGGAGGGGCGATCTTTACCTTTGCACCGTTTCATATGACCAAGGTATGGGATGGGCAGCTTGAGCTGATCGCACTGCAATGGCTGGCGTGGTATGCCTTCTTTTTGCTGCGCACAGCCGAACCTGGCTCTGAACCACCAGGCGACCACCGAGCCGGGTGGTTCACGATGCGCCAACGTGATGCGCTGCTGGCGGGTGTGTTTCTGGCGGTGATTGGCTATACCAGTTGGTACTACCTGCTCTTCTTTGCCGTGTATAGCGTGCTGTTCGTTGCGCTCTGGCTGATCACGACGCCGGGTTGGGCACAACGCCGGGCGCTGCTGGGACACATGCTCGTTGTTGGCGTCGTCGGTGCGGTGCTGCTCGCGCCGATTCTGCTACCGGCGCTGGCCGATGTGCAGGGTACCAGCACAACGATCAACCCGGATAGCCCGCTCGATTTGATTCTGATTCACTCGGCCAATCTGTTTGATTTCTGGCTACCGAGTTACACGCACCCGCTGTGGGGCGCGGCGGTCAAGCAGTTGGGGGCGCAGTGGCATCCCTACATTCGCGGCTGGAATCTAGCGCTGGGCTATAGTGCGCTGGCGCTGGCCGTCCTGGGAGGCGTTGTCGCCTGGCGTGTGGCCTGGCGCTGGGCAGCGCTGGCGCTGATCGCGCTGGTGCTGGCGCTGGGGCCGCTACTGCATATTGGGCCGCTGCGCACCTCGGTCTATCTGCCGTATGCGCTGCTGCTGGATCTACCGGGTGTGGGCATTGCGCGTCGTCCCAGCCATTTCGTTGTGATTACCACGCTGCTCCTGGCACCGCTGGTGGCACTTGGCCTGCGCTGGTTGCTGCACCGGCTTGCACCACCGCACCGGCCGTTGCTGCTGGCGGTCGTGATCGTGCTGCTGGCGCTGGAATATGCGCCACCGCGCTGGCCGCGGCTCGATCCGGTGGTGCATCCCTACTATGCCAGCCTGGCTGGTGCCGAGGGTGCAGTGTTTGATTTGCCTGCTCGGAATGAGTCGAGCGTCCCGCTTCAGGCGCAGATAACGCATGAATTGCCAATTCTGGGTGGCTTTGTGTCGCGCACGCCGGCCTATCCCTTCGCCACGCTGACGCCCGGTATTCGTCAACTCTGGACGCTGACGCTCGATCGGGAGCAACTGCTGGCCGCGGATGCTCATACGAACCTGACGGCGCTCGACTTTTATAATGTGCGGCATATCGTTGTCCACTGGGATCTGCTGGAGCCAGGCCAGCGCACCGGGTTAGAGCAGATATTGGCACAGACGCTCCCCGCAGACGCGCAGGTCTATGCCGACGCCACGTTCAGCGCCTATCGCGTGCCGGAGGTTGACGGACGGCCCTTTGCCTATTTCGGCCCGGGATGGCACCCGGAAGAGCAAGCCGAGGGGCGGGTCTGGCGCTGGATGGCGGCAACGGGTGATTTTTTTCTGGTCAACCCGACCGATACGGCACTCCCGGTCAGGCTCGTGTTGCAAGCGCAGAGCTATCTTGAGCCACGTGCGGTTGAGCTGCGGTTGAATGCGCAGACGCTGAGAACGTGGCTGGTACAACCGGCGTCCACAGCGACGATCCTGCACCTCCTGCTGCCGCCGGGGGAGCAGCGACTGGCCTTGCACGCGCCGACCACGCTGGAGCAAACTGGTGACCGTGAGTTGAGCATTGTACTGACGGGGATTGTTGTGGAGGGGGATTGGGAGCATGCGCAGGATGTGAGACATCTCGTCGTTGCTGGTTATACGGTTGCATATGTACCATGTGCGTCGCCACATCGTGCAAGATTGACCAGATGAAACCCGCCACAAGCTACCGCCCTTTAGGGCACGGAGATAGGCGGGTGTATCAAAAGGTTTTCGCCCGCCGAATGGCGAACGTTCCTCTTGCTTGTGGTATACTACGTCCGGTTAAAAGAAAAAAGAAAATGGTGTGGCTGGTAACGAATTTCTCCTGATGATAGATGTTGTTACGCACAAAGCAAGCGTGCGGATACAGCACCTGGCGCGCTGGCAGATCCATCTGCTGTCGCTGGTATGTTACACGCTTCTGGCGATTGTCTCCACGTACCCGTTAATCCTGTATATGGATCGCCAGATTATTGCCAACGAGCCGGGTTCGGTGGATGGCTATCTAGGAATCTGGAATGTCTGGTGGACGGCGCAGGCGCTCCAAACTCGGCAGAGTCCCTTTGTTACGCCACTGCTGTTTTATCCAGATGGTCTGGATCTCTTCTGGCAGACACTGAGTCTTCCCCAGGGGTTGCTGGCCTTCCCAATTACGGTAATGGCGGGGCCACTGGTAGCCTACAACGTGCTGATTTTGACCGGTTTTCTCCTGGGTGGCTACACGGCATTTCTGTTTGTGCGCTATGTTGTCGGCAGTAATGCGGCCGCGCTCGTTAGCGGGGCGGTCTATAGTCTTGCACCGTTCCATCTGCAAAAGGTCGTGGATGCGCAACTTGAGGTTGCGTCGATCCAGTGGGTGCCGCTGTATCTGCTGGCACTGCATATCTTGCTTGAACGGCGGCGCTGGCAATGGGCACTGCTGGCCGGTCTGCTGCTGGTGTGGGTGGGATTGGGTAGTTCCTATTATGCGCTGTTTTGCCTGTTCTACACCGGCCTGGCAGCGGCGACGTGGGCGCTAAATTTGCCGCCCGCCGAAAACACTGAACAGACTACCGCACCACCAGCGCCTGGTGCAGTATCCAGGTTGGCCCGCCAGTTTTCGCTTCGCACCTTTATCTGGGGCATGACCCCTGCTTTCATCTGGATGCTGCTGATGCTGCCGTTCCTGGTCTCCCTGTTGCAGACGGGCGACGAATATCTGGGTGAGGCGCGCAATTTCAATGCCCGCAGTTCGGCGGACGTGATCTCCTTCTGGCTGCCCAGTCCGCTGCATCCGCTCTGGGGCGGGGCGATTGAGCGCTTTTACTACAGCCTGCACCACGATGCGATGTTGTGGAATGTCTCGTTTGGGCTGGTGGCCATTGCGCTGGCGGCAATCGGGATTGCGACCACCTGGCGCACGAACTGGCGCTGGCTGGTGGTGCTGGGCGCGACGATGATTCTGGCGATGGGCGAAGATCTGCGCGTGTTTGGGGTTGAGACCGGCATTCCGCTGCCTTATCGTCTGCTGGCGGGATTGCCTGGCATCCGTGCCAGCCATCGCCCCAACCATATCGTGCTGTTGAGCATTCTGCTGGTGGCGCTGCTGGCAGCCTATGGTGCTATCGCCCTGTTTCGGCGCTGGCCACGCCAGCAGTCTGTACTGACCGGCGCTCTTATTCTGGCCGTGCTACTGGTTGATGGTTGGGCTGCGCCAATGCCCATGTTCTCGCGTTCCATCCCCCCCGGCTATGCTCACCTGCCGGAACCGGATGGCGGCCTGTTGCCGATACCGATCCATCTCAACCTGTCGCGGAGCGAAAATCTCTGGTATCAGACCGTGCATCACTGGCCGATCATCGGCGGGTTTATCGGCCGTGAGCCACCCTATCCGACCGGACGCTATACGCCTGGTGTGCGCGAGTTGCGCTATGGGCGGCGTGATCAGGACGATATTCTTAACCCGGGCTGGCCCGAGTTAGCACGCGAAGCGCTTGCAGCCAACCGAATTCGCTATGTCCTGTATCATCCTGATACGATGGGCAGTTCGTTGCCCACGATGCGCGTCTTGATGGACGAACTGGGCTTTGAGCCGATCTATGCAGATGATCGGCTGGAGATCTATCCCGTGCCTGAAGTTGCCCATCCACGACCGCTGGTTTACCTGGGCGACGGATGGGGTTCAGTGGAGCAGGATGCCGCGCAACGTTGGCGCTGGATGGGCCAGCAGGCTGAGTTGCGGCTGATCAATCCCTTTGACGAACCGCGGGTGGGACATCTGCACCTGCATATGGAGAGCTTTGAACGGAGCCGACCCTTGACCCTGTATATGAACGGCACGCTGTTTGGAACAATCGAAGTCAGCCGGGCGGCGATGCGGCGCGTTATCACCCTGATGCTCGATCCCGGCACGCAGGTGCTGACGCTGGAAGCGCCGATTGACGCGGCACCGGGCCGGCAAGGTCGAGCGATTAGCATTGCCTTTATGGGCATTGCGTTGCACCAGGAGCGCTGATGATACACAGTGGAACATCGCCCGTGCGTGGTTTCGCACAGGCAATTGTATCGAGCAAACAGCAGCGCCACATCCGCCTATCCGGTCTGCGCTGCATCGCGAACGAAGTTGCGCTGAATGGTTGGTGCATTTTGTGGTACACCGTCAACGACTTCAGCCTGTGGCGGTTGATCGAGTATCCCTGGACGACCCGTGCCTTGCAGCTCAAACCGGGCGACTGGGTACTGGATATTGGCTCCGGTACGTCAACGTATCCGCATATGCTGGCGCGTGAGGGTGTGCATGTGGTGGTGGTGGAACTCGACCGGCAGCGCGTGTTCTGGCAGCAACGCAAACGCCAGACCACCGCTCGTGCTGGCGATGGACAACTCTGGCTGCTGGTGGCTGATGCGACGCAGTTGCCCTTTCGCGATGCAGTCTTTCCGCGCATCAGCGCCATCTCGTCGCTGGAACATATTCCGCAAGATGAGCCGGTGGGCCGCGAGATTGGGCGTGTGTTGACGCCAGGTGGGATTGCGGTGCTGACCCTGCCGTATACCACGCAAGAGCGCACGGCCTTTTTTGCGGACATTAAGCCGTTCCGACGGGTTGCGCCCAACGCCTTTGTGCAGGAGGGCAAAGCCGGCTCGTTCTTTCGGTTTTATACCTGGGCCGATATTTACCGTGTATACCTTGAACCGGCTCAGGCGACGCTGACGGCCTGGTGCGGCTTTGGACGGCGCGTATTGAACGGTATGTATCACGAGACAAAACGCAATCGCTATTGGCGCAGGTTCATCTTAAAAGACTGGCTCCTGGCAACTATCGTGCATCCGCTGGAGGAACGATTTGATCGGAGCGATCCATTGTATGTGATGCTGGCGCTGGTAAAGCGTCATCAATGATGGGCACGCAACGACGGTTGGGGCAGGAACGAACACAATGGGGTCAGGCAGGTCGTAGCGGTGTTGTATGCAACGCCTCTTCGTTACGTCATCTATATCGTTCTGGACATCCCCATCTGCTGGCGCTGATGATCTATACGCTGTTGTCCATTCTGGTGACGTGGCCGGTTGCTATCAATTTCACCAGAGGCATTGTTGGCCGTGTAGAGGGGGTGGATGCCTATCAGAATGCCTGGAATCTATGGTGGGTCAGCTATGCCTTGACCCACGGGCTTTCACCATTTACCACGCCACTGCTCTACTATCCCGATGGTGTCAGTCTGTTCTGGCAAACGCTCGGATTTTCACAGGGTCTTCTGACGTTGCCGGTAACGTTAACTTTCGGCCCCCTGGCTGCCTTTAACTTTATCGTGATAACCAGCTTTATCCTCGCGGGGTATTTCACCTTTGTGCTGGTGCGCCACCTGACTGCCAGCACGCCAGCCGCGCTTGTTGCGGGTACCGTCTTTGCTTTTTCACCATTTCATCTGGAGAAAGTGCTGGATGGGAATCTGGAGGTAGCCGCGATTCAGTGGGTGCCCTGGTTCGTTTTTGCCTTGTATCGGCTGTTGGAACGGCAAACATGGATCTGGGCCTTGCTTAGTGGAGTCGGGTTGCTCTGGGTCAGTCTGGGCAGTTGGTACTACGGTCTTTTTTGTGTCATCTACACCGGATGCGCTATAATGACCTGGTTACTCTTTCGGCCTGTTGCTCAGGGAGTACGCTGCATGTTCTGGGGCAGTATCCCGCTGGCGCTATGGGCGCTCGTTCTGACACCCCAGATTATGCTGCTCGTGCATAGCGGTGATACGATGTTGTCCGATATGCGCGGTATTCTGGTGGAACGTTCGGCAGATCTTATGGATTTTTTTCTTCCAAACCCGGCGCATCCCTGGTGGGGGCATAGCATCGCAACGATGCGCGCCTCAATCTATCCGCATGCCGTGCTGTGGAATGTGGCCCTGGGATCGGTCGGTATAGTGCTAGCCGTCGTCGGCAGTGTGACGACATGGCAGCATTCCTGGCGCTGGATGGTCTTGCTCCTGGCAACGTTGCTGCTGGCGCTTGGCCCGACGTTACGCATCGCAGGCCATGATACCGGGATACCGCTTCCATTTACGCTGCTGAAAGATCTACCGGGGATTCGAGCCGGTCAGCGCCCCAATCATATGGCGCTGCTTTCTAGCTTGATGGTCGCAATCCTGGCAGGCTATGGTACGGTCTGGATCTCGGAACGTCTCGTTCGCAATACAGAAAGGATCAGAAGGGATCGCTCCAGATGGTGTCTAGGTCTCACCCTGATCGCAGCCATTGTTGCCATTGATGGGAACGCAGGATTGCTGGCGGTCGTTGAACGACCGGTACATCCCTTCTATACCACGCTGCCTGAACCGGATGGAGCCGTATTACCGCTACCCCTCTATTACAATATTAATCGGAGCGAGAACCTCACGCCCCAGATGGTGCATGCCTGGCCGATTCTGGGCGGATATGTGGCACGCCCACCGGCATATCCCTTTATCACCTACACTCCCGGCATTCGTGAGCTAGAGTCTGGATACGCTGAAGCGGATGACATTCTCAGCCCGGGTTGGCCCGAATCGGGGCAGCGGGCGTTGGCTGCGTATGCTATTCGCTACATTACGCTCGATCGTACGAGCGATAAAGACAGCTATTTTGCTCTGGTACGCGCTCGGTTGCAGGAGCTAGGGGTTGTCACACCGCTGGTGGCCGATGCTACCCTGGAGGTGTATGCGGTGCCCCGCTCATGGGCCGTGCAGCCGGTTGGCTTTCTGGGGCCAGGCTGGCAGGCGCTGGAACGTGAAGGCGAGTACCGCTGGCGTTGGATGGGTGCTGAGGCCGAAATCTGGTTGATGAATCCGCTCGCCGATCCGGTCGTGACAACAATCACGTTTGTCACTGCCAGTTATCAGCAGCAGCGTGCGTTGCAGCTTGTGCTGGACGATAGACCGCTGGGGTACTTCTCAGTTGCGGCTGATCAACCAGCATCACAGCAAATCCAGTTGCTCTTGCTTCCGGGGGAACATCGGTTGACGCTGTATGCCGAGGCAAGCCCTGATCCGCAACGTGCGAACATGCCTATCAGTGTGCGCGTGTTTCAGATAGACACCGCATTTCGTACTCCGTTCAGCACCGATCAGGTGTTGCCTTTATCTCCGCAACAGAATGTAGAGGTCTCAGGATCGTGAGATACAGGGATATGAAGACGATCTCGCCCGTACAACAGAAGAGCTGGCTTGCGATCAAACCCTGGGAAACCTGGCAACTACGGCACGTTGTTCTGGAAGTAGCCCTTGCCATGCTGTTGCTGGCTGCGGTAGCGGGCGTCTCCCTGTTTGCCCGGCTCCATCTGCCGCGCTATGTTATCGATCTGACGGTACCCATGCCCGCTGATGATCTGAACATGGTCGGTTTTCACGCCCTGGAGCTCAACGAGTCATTCACCTATCGCTGGTCAAGCGGTTACGCCTTCGTTCAGTTGCCATCCGGCTATCATGCTGCACCGCGCTATCTGGCTTCGGCGCGTGTCTGGGCAGCTCACCCGCAGGTGCCGCAACCGTTGACCTTTTTAGCCAATGAGCGCGAACTGGTGACGGTGCTGCCCGACCGTTCATTTCGTACCTATCATCTGCTGCTGACTGCCCCGGCACATGACGAAGCCACACTACGCTTTGCGTTTCAGACGGTGCCGTTCAGCCCACCCGGCGATGTCCGGGCACTGGGGGTCATCGTGACGAACATGACGATCCAGCCACTGCCGTACCGCGACGGGTCAGTGGCGCTGCTGCTGGCGTCTGGTCTGGCTGGACTGTGGGGGTGGATGCGCTGGCGTGGCGGAACGAGAGTGAGCACACTGCTGGTGTGCGCCGTGCTGGCGACATTTCTGTTGGTATTGTATGCGCTCTATCGCCCGGCGCCACTGCGTTATTCCTGGCTGGCTGGTGTTGCGCTGCTCGCCAGTGCTGCCGGTATGCTCATTGTACAGGCCACTGCCGCACGTCTGGCGTTGGCGCTGCTGGCAACGCTGGTGAGCTTTGGCGGGACACTCTGGCCGAGCTGGTTTTCTGATGATACGTTTATTTCGTTCCAATATGCCAAAAACCTGGTTGCTGGGCACGGTCTGGTCTACAACATTGGTGAACGAGTCGAAGGCTATACCAACTTTTTGTGGACGATGATGGCGGCACTGGTTCTCTGGCTGGGACGTGATCCCGTGTTCTGGGTGTATGTGGCGGGCGTGGTGCTGGCTCCGACAATTGTTCTCCTGACATGCTGGCTGGCGCTACGACTGATGGGTATCACCTGGGCTTTGAGCGCCGCGTTGTTTGTTGCGACCAGCCAGAGTCTGCTGATCTATACTGCACGCGGCGCGGGGCTGGAAACGGGCTTTTTTACGCTGCTGGTGCTGATGAGCAGTGCGTTCTACGTGTTATCCCAGACTGGCACGCGCAGAATCCATGTCCTGCTTGCGGGATGCGGGTTCGCGCTGGCAACCCTGACGCGCCCGGAGGGGGTATTGGTGATGGGGTTGACGGTAATGCACCTGTTGTTCGCTAGTAGTCAAGCGGCTTTGCAGGCGCAGGGCGGGCTTGCCTTTATGCGCGTGCATCCAGGACAGTGTATCAGTCATTCCTTGCGTGTCATGCGCGAGCCGCTGGTACTGATTCTGGGAACCTACCTGATCATTGTTTTACCCTATTTTCTGTGGCGATTCACGTATTATGGCGACCTGTTACCGAATACGTTCTATGCTAAGACCGGCGGTGGCGTGCCACAGGTGCTACGTGGCTTACGGTATGCGCAGGGATTTGCACTCATCTTTGGTGGCCCGCTGCTGCTGGTTTTGCTGCTGCCGCTGGGGATCAACTGGCGTACAACCGTTACAACCTGGCGGGGCTATTTTTTATTGCTGGTTGGGGTCTATAGCACCTATATTATTCTGGTTGGTGGTGATCATTTTCGTGGCGAGCGCTTTTTTGTTCCGTTAATACCGTGGTTGGCGATCTTGATGGCCGATGGTGGGGGGGCGATCTATCGTTGGAGTTGCCGTACCCCAATCCTCCGTTCAGTCACAGCCGTAATGCTCAGTTTCAGCTTGCTGGTGTTTAGTGGCTATGCGATCTCGCGGACGGCCAGTTTCGATCATATCCTGCGTGGCCTGGACGAGAGTGTATGGATCTGGCGCGAACTGGGCTGGTGGATGGATGATCACGCCGGATACGAAGAGAGCATCGCCGTCATGGGTGCAGGTGCGATAGCATACTATAGTAATCGCATGACAGTCGATCTGTTGGGGTTGAATGAAAAACATATTGCGCGGGTCGCAATGCCAGATATGGGCGTAGGGGCTGCTGGACACGAAAAGCGTGATCCCGATTATGTATTACATGTGCGCCAACCAACCTATATTCCGCGGATGTGGGATGATTATTTTGGTGGCGAAGAGGTATTAGAAGCACACTATACGTTGATGAAAATTCGCACACGCTATGGACGTGAAATGGAACTCTGGAAGCGGTTACCATGAAATTTTTGTACTTCATTCCGCGCTATGATCCGGCAGCAATGGGCAATCGCATCCATGCCGAGATTATTGCCGAGTGGCGGCAGTACGGTGTCGAGGCCGAGGTGGTGACGCTGACGTCTGGTTTGCAGCGCCTGGTCACGGAGGAGCATGAAGGTATTACCGTTCATCGCTTACCGGTAAGCGCCAATCTTGCGCTCAAGTTCGCCAATCGTGGGTTGGGCACTGTGCTGCACTATCCCTACCTGGCGGGCGCTCTGCTGCACTATCGCCGCTTACTCCAGACTCACCAGTACGATCTGGCGCATGTCGAGACGGCTTTTCCGCTGGGACTGGTAGCGGCGCTGGTTCCGCCGAACATGCATCCACCCCTGGCGGTGACATTGCCCGGTGCCGACATTATGGCCGAGCCGGACTATGATTATGGTTATGGGCGCTTTCGGATGGTGCGGGCACTGTTGCCACTGGTCTTTAAGCGATCTGCGGTATTGCGCGCCGATTCGCCGCAGATCCGTGAACTGGCTATTCAACGCGGGGCTGACCCGCAGAAGGTGGTTGCCATTCCCTACAATATTACCGCCGACAGTTATCCCCCACTGGAGATCGATCTCGATCAGCTCCGTGACAGGTGCCGAGCCGAAATCATTGCCCGTCACCACCTTGACCCCGTCCGTCCAATTGTGCTAAGCCTGAGCCGATTGCATCCCTTCAAAGGAGTGGCCTATCTGGTTGAGGCTATCCCGCAGATGCAGGACGTGGGGGTCAGGCCGCAGGTTTTAATTGTTGGCCCCAGTCGTTCGACACCACGCTTTGGAGATTATGGCTCTTATCTGCAAGCGCGTGCGGCGGAAGCTGGTGTATCTGAGGCGATCAAGCTGGTTGGTGCGGTCGATCATGCGTTGACGCTCACCTATCTGTCTGCCGCCGATGTGGTCGTTGTGCCTTCGGTTGCCGAGTCGTTCAACCGCGTAGCCGTTGAAGCTGCGGCGGTGGGCACGCCGGTGATTGTTACGAATACGACCGGGGTCAACGTTTATATTCAGGAATACCAGTGTGGCACGGTTGTTGCGCCGCGTTCCGGCTCGGCGATTGCCGAGGCCGTGATCCAGATACTGACGGATCAGCAGCAGTGGCATGTTTATCGCATGCATGCCCCGCAGATGGCGGCGGCCTTTCGGTCAGAGGTGATTGCTGTCGCCTTGCTGCGGCTCTATGCACCGCACGTGCCGGCTGTGCTGGATCATGATTGGCGAAAGAAAGATGTTAAGGCCGCTTTTTTATCAAAATCTCATCAAACTCTCATCCTATAATGGATATATCATCAGAAATAGCTTTATTTATGATTAATCTGATGTTAATCTGGTGATAAGCATTCCATGAAGCCGGACTTTTTGACAAACAGATGACTCGGTACTAGTATAGCTGCTCAATACTGGCATGGTCGTTCTGTCAAAAGCCGGTAATTATGAAAGGGTTTCGTGATATAGAGCAATCCTATTTGTCAACCGGCGTCCGAGGTTTAGTCTGGATGGAACACGACCTGGTTGATGGATGAATGTTGAACATATCCCTCATACACAAATAACTGGCACCCTGGCTTGAACCAGGTTTGTGTTGCCACAGGCGGCAACACGACGGCACGATACTCCTGCCTGGTGAAATTTCCAGGCTCGTTCTCCAGGACTCCGATCCGTCATACAGCGAGGCTTACTGTAGTTGTGCAGTATCACTCTGGAGCAATTAACCCGATGCCAGAAGAAAAACGTCAATAGCCTGTAGTGGTGGTGTACTATCGCAGAAGATCTGGCAGGTTGCCGTCTTCTCACGTTAAGGAGGAATGTATGTTAAAGCAACGACGATGGATGATGACAATAGTGGCTGGAGTTCTCAGCCTGTTTATTATTATCGGGTTGAGCGTCAATCTCAGCCGCAGAGGTATAGCCGGAGAGGAGTTTGTTTCCGATGAGCCAACACCAAAAGTGTTTACCTATCCGGATGAACCCCCGACTCCCACTATAGCTCCCCGCCCCACAGATGTACCGCAACCGGCAGCAACGGTGTTATTTGCGGATACATTCGAGACGCCAGACGCCCTGGCGAACTGGGAATTTGTTGATCTTGATATGGCCGAGATTCTGGCCCACTTTCCCGATCAACGGTCGGTATGGGTGATCGAAGAAGGAAAGTTGAAGCAAGATCTAACGGCGCAGGCGCGTAATCCCAGCATCCAGGAAACGCAGGCGATCACTGGATTGGCCGAGTGGACAGACTATACCATCACGGCCAAGGTGTATGATCGACAGAATGCGACCTTTGGGCTGGTAGCGCGGCGACAAGGCGACTCGTTCTATCGCTATCGGGTGATTGCCGATATGTATGAGGCGACCCCGAAACATGTGTTGGAAGTGGTCATTGATGGCCTGGCCACGCCGCTGGTGGAGATGGATATCCCCGGCTATGAACATTACCGCTGGTATACCGTGTCCCTGAGCGTCGCAGGCCCCACGCTGCGGGTTATGCTGGATGGGGACGTGGTGGCTGAGGCAACCGATACCACCCTGACGGCAGGCCAGGCTGGTTTGTATACCCGGGCGATGGGCGGTATTTTTTTTGACGATGTCACGATCACGGCCCCTTGAGATTGGGATACAGCGCTGCCCTGGATGCAGAGATAATTGTGCGACTGGACTTCAGGGTGGCAGGAAATAGCCATCTCATCGCGTTCTCTCTTTCGTGGATGTTATCGGTACTAGTTCGGGTATGCTGAACGAGTTGTCTGCAATAGACGTTTGCGCAACGTGCATACCGATCAAAAAGGAAAGCTCAATGTCTCGTGTGCTTGTTATCTTGATGGTTGGAGTGCTGCTGGTAACCGCAGCATTCCGACCATCTGAGCAGAGCAATGCTCAAGGCGCTACGCCTCGCGTAATTGTACGGGATGAAACGATACCTGGTTCCAACAACGTGAAATATCCGTATATTGCTGCTTTTAGGAATGTCGTTCATGCTGCTGGGAATCCTAGTCGCAAGGCTGCTCATTGGGATAAAGTGGATGTGGCACAAACCTGGCCGGATCCGACCATTCTGGGTGATGCGCGGGGGCAATCCGATTATGCCTCCGCCGCCGTGGCCACTGATGCCCAGGGTGGGGTATATGTGGTCTGGATTGATCGTGACACGAGTCGCATGTATCTCCGCCGCCGACCTGCTGGCTCCAGCACTTTTGAGGATCAGCAAACCGTCGGAGGGTTTGTTGGCTTTGGCGTTTTCCCGTCGATTGCCGTGGCGGGCAATGGTCAAATCTTCGTTGTCTGGAACGATAATCATCGCTTTCGGTACCGCGTTTCATCCGATGGTGGGATGAGTTGGTCAGGTATTAGCGAAGTTTCGAATCGACAGGCGGTGGGACGGGCGATGGTGGCTGCCGGAACCGATGCCAACGTACTCGTAGCCTTCTATTCCGAAGGTCAGGTCTTTGCAGCGCGGTGGACAGGCGGTGGGTTTGTGACCGAGCGCGTGGATCGAGGCGGGAACTACTTTGCCGATCCCACTGCGGCGGTTGCCCCGAACGGCAATATGTATATTGCCTGGCGCGGAGTCAGCGATGGGGAAGTCTTCTTTGCTGAGCGCCAGGCCAACGACGACAACTGGCGTCCTCCTTCTCGGCTGGCACGAGGCGGCGAAGTTGGGAGTGCAGTATCAATCAGTACCGATGCAGAGAACAACCTGCATGTTTTCTGGCTCCGCGTGGGTGGCGAACTCTGGTACCGCTTTAAGCCCGCAAACGAACCCTGGCGTGATCCGATTCCGGCCGCCAGTGGTGGGTTTAATGTGCTGGGGGCAGGAACGGCAGTGGGACGGAGCTATGCCCATGCGGTGCATGAGGTCTTCACCGGTGCGGGTCTCAGAACGCGGTATACGCTGATTGATACCGGGTTTAATGCCGGCCCCCCGCCCACCCCAACGCCAACTTTAACTCCAACGCCGTTGCCTATTCCCACGGGCGAGCTACAAATCAATGATGGGGCAAAATTTGTGAATACGGCGAATGTCTCTGTGCGTATTACGGCGACGAATGCAGATCAATATCGCCTAAGCAATGATGGGGTGAACTTTACCGAGTATGTCGCTCTTCCTGAAGGAGGCGTGGTACCATGGGCGCTGGAACCGGCACAGGCAGGCACGACGGCCTGTGTCAATCGTACTGTGTATGGTCAGTTGCGCCATTCATCCGATCCAACTCAGGAGACGGCTATCCTCCAGGCTGCGATTGCGATTGATCCCGGTATTGATGCGGAGGTGTTTATCCGTAATCCGTATCATGCGGCCAATCCTACCGTCTATGATATGCCGCAAATGCAGGAATTTGGTATCCTGGGGGCCGCGCATGGCGATCCACGCTATACCCGTATTCCCATGGCATTTGTGGAAGCGCGTGGTTTGACAGGTGAGTGTAGTGGCTTGAATACCATCACGGTGAACAACTATACACCAGTGGGTATTCAGAACAACTATTTTGGTATGCCCCTTGGGTTGAAATCGGGTGTGCCCAATGAGGGGCCGCATACCATGACCGTCACGCTCACCGATAAAGCTGGCCATCCACCACTGGTAGCGGAACAGACGATCTTCTATGATGCGACGCCACCGCGGTTAACGTCGGGTAATGCCCGAATTGTGAATAGCGCTGGCCAGGAGGTATCGGAAACGTCTTCGGTGATCGTGAATCTAAGCTTTGAGAGTATGGTTATCACCGATAATCTGTATGGACGGAATGGCGAGAGCAAGCCTTTCTGGGGCGTCTGGCTGGCGAACAGTCGGCAGAATATTGCCACTGAAAATACGCAGTTACTTAATACGTTGAACTGGTCATCCATTGAGGTGCCGACTGCAACGAATGCCGGTAACAACACCTTCACCTTTACGATGCCCTGGAGTATCTTGAGCGGTCTGCCGCGCAATCAGTGGCAGGGTGGCGCGACCTACTACGTGTATGCACGGGTGCTGGATGGCGCAGGCAATCCTTCGACCGAGACGATCAAGTACGAAGTTACATTACGTGAGAACTTTGATCTACCAAAGATTTACCTGCCGTTGATCCGGCGCTAGCGTTTGTGGGTGGTTGTCTGGCGCACGCAAAGCCGCTTTGCGTGCGCCGGTTATGTTGTGTATGTGGTGATGGTACGATAAGGATGAATATGGCTGTTGCTCCAGCAGTGGCGCACCCCGTGCGCACACTGCAAAAATTCGACACAGGGTTGCTGGTCTTACTGGGTCTCTTTCTGCTTTTGCTACCACTGAGTACTCCGCGTATCTATGCAACTGACGAGGTACAATACTTCGCGTATTTGCGCTCCTTCTATTTTGATCGCGATCTTGATTTTGATAATGAGTACCACTATTTTGCCGAAGTAGGGCGAGCGAATGGCGATCTGGCAGTCTACAATGCCCTGCTCCGTGATAATCCTGTCGATCCGCCACTCAACCCGTACACGGGCAAGCTGCGCAATGTTGCGCCGATCGGCGCGGCGCTTATGTGGGCACCCGGCTTTGTACTGGCCGATCTGGGCGTCCGCATTGCCAATATGCGAGGGGCCAGCATCGCCGCCGACGGCTACTCAGCCCCGTACATCTGGGCCGTCTGCTTTATGTCCGCCCTGTATGCGCTCATGGGCTTGCTACTCACGTACCGCCTGGCCCGGCGGTACACCGGTGTGTTTGCGGCAACCCTGGCAACACTCACGGTCTGGTTGGCGACGCCGCTGGTGTTCTACACCTATATTGCTATGCCCTGGTCGCATGCCACAGCGTTTTTTCTGTTTGCACTCTTTCTCACGTTGTGGCTGTATGGCTGGGATCGGCCACTTGTAACCCGCTATGCGCAACGTCCCTGGTGGCAGTGGGCACTGCTGGGACTGGTGGGTGGACTGATGGCTATGGCCCGTGAACAGCTTGGTCTGTTGTTGCTCCTGCCGGCTGTCGAGGGTGTTGTGGCCTATCTCTGGCTGGTGCGCAATCACCGCTGGGCTGATGTGCGCCAGTTGCTGCTGGGGCATCTCCTGTTCCTGGTTTGCCTGATATTGATGATTATGCCGCAACTCGTGACCTATCAGATCCTTAACGGGCGGCCTTTGCCATCGACAACGGTCACCGATAAACTTGGTTCGTCGGCCTGGGTCAGTCCGCGCTTCTTCGATACGCTCCTGCATCCACGCCACGGTGCTTTTCTCTGGAGTCCGGTTTTGCTGCTGAGTTTGCCAGGTCTGTTCTGGTTGGGACGCTGTGACTGGTTGCTGGCGGCGCTGCTGGGGATCGGATTTCTGGCGCAGACGTATATAAACGGTACGTTTGGCTCAACCTGGCACCTCTCCGGTTCGTTTGGCTTTCGGCGCTTGATCGAGTGTACGCCGATCTTTGTGCTGGGACTGGCGGTCGTGCTGGATCGGATGCGTGTGCGCACCGGTCAGTGGCCGCTGGTGGGCCTGGCGCTGCTGCTCATCGGCTGGAATGTGGGCTTGATTGCCCAGTGGACGGTGGTGCGCCCGGAGTTACGTAAAGGGTTGATCTGGGACGGGATGTTGACCTATCAACTCGTCGAGGTGCCGCGCCAGGTGTTTGACCAGTTGTATTATCTGGTGTTTGATCGCTGTCAACTGGTAAAGAACTGCTGAGTATGCTCTGCTACATCGCCTATCCCACCAGCCTGACTCTGGAATCGGCGAATGCGCTGCAAACCTACATGACGCTGCGCGAACTGCGCGTCCGCCGGCCCGACATGCTGGCCCTCATTCCGCGGTGGGGGCGAGAGCCGAGTCGCTTCAGCGCGGTGGGGGCCACGCATCTGCCGCGCCCCGCTATTGGCAAGCTCTCGCGGTTGCATCGCTCTACGCTGCTGTACTACCTGGAACACACGCTGTTTGCCTGGATGTGTGCCGCTGCGCTGGTACGTAACCGTCGTATGATCGAAGCCGTCTATGTGCGTCAGGTTGTCTGTGCCGCCTGGTGGGGCGCAGTCATCGGGCCACTCCTGGGTATTCCGGTCATCTATGAAGCGCACGACCTCGAGTCGCACAATCCCTCGCGGGCAAAGGAACGCTGGGCGCAAGGATTGCTGCACGTGCTGGATCGGGCGGCCCTTACGCGGTCGAGTGCGGTTGTTTCGCTAACGGCTGATTTTGGGCGCTATCTGGAGGCGATTGGCTGGCGACAGGCGGCTGAGGTGCACGTGATACCCGATGCATATGATGATCAGATCTTTGTGCCGCAGAGTCGCGTTGATTGCCGGGCACAGCTAGGCCTGGCCACAGATGCTGAACTGGCGGTGTATGCGGGTATGACCTTTGCCCATCGCTGGCTGGATGGGCTATTAGCTGCCGTATCTCGACTGCAAGCAGCGCATCCCCGACTGCAGGTGCTGCTGGTGGGTGGACGCCCGGCCGAGCGGGCGGCGCTCTGTCAGCAGGCGGTAGAACTGGGCTTGCGTGTCGTCGATCAGACCGCGGGTGCACCGATCCAGGCGCAACCATTGCAATCGGCACAGATCATCCTGACCGGCGCACACCCGCAGGTCGATGTCGTGCGCTACCTGGGCGCAGCTGATGTGCTGGTGATTCCCGATACTATTACCGACATGACTGCCTCGCCGCTCAAGCTCTTTGAGTATCTGGCACTGGGGCACCCGCTGGTCTTACCCGATCTGCCAGCCTTACGAGAGATCGTGCCGGGCACGCTGGCACACTACTTTCCCCGGCGCGATGGAGCGGGGTTAAGCCAAGCTCTGGCAGCCGCCCTGGAGTCCTGCCCCGATCCGACTGGTGCGGCAGCGCGGCAACAACTGGCCCAAGATCACACCTATAGTCGTCGGGCGCAACGCATTCTGGCGGTAGTCGCGCAGGTAATCGCAGCGCAGTAGGATGCATGCCTGCATAGGGGATACTGTTGGCTGCGGCTCATGCCGGCGCGGGGCAGCATGAGCCAGCCAGCGTACTATATCATCACCCTCAGGTGGCGTTACACAACCTCGATATTCTCCTTGCCACCGTAGGCATTCCACCAGGGCTTTGCCCCTTTTGCCAGGACTTCGTTGAGCATCTGGATGTTCTGCACACCGCGATCACTCAGCCAGTTCTCCAACGCAGAGAGGCCTTCCTTCCCATAGATCGCAATGCCATCCTGCCAGGTTGCGCGGCCACACAACACGCCACTAAAGGATGTGCCGGCCTCGGCGGCCAGTTCCAGAGTTTCACGGAACACATCATCCGTCACACCGGCACTCAGGTAAATGAAGGGTCTGGTCGCGGCACTGGCCGCTTCACGGAAGAAGTTCATTGCCTCCTGGCGTGTATAGGCGGCCTGACCACCGGCAAAACAGCGCATACCTTCGACAAACTTGACATTAACCGGCACCTCAACCTTGAGTACGTCTACCCCATACTGTGGCTTGGAGAATTCTGCCATATATGCCGTTACATATTTGGGCTTTACTTTGGCAAACTCAAAGCTCTTCTCATCGCCAATGTTATCTTCATAGGCGAGTGGCTCCAGGAAGAATGGCACATCCAGTGCTTTGCACTCGGCACCAATGCGTTCGATAAAGGCGTATTTGATCGAATTGATCTGCGGGTCATCAAACGGATTGATATAGAGCAAAACCTTGATCGCATCCGCACCAGCCTCAACCAGGCGATGCACGCTCCAGTGGTCGAGCAAATCAGGTAGGCGGCCCTTCACCGACGCATCATACCCCGTCTTCTCATATGCGAGCAAGACACCCGTACCCGGCGCACGCTGCTTAATCGCATCCAGGCCAAACTCTGGATCCATCAAAATTGCCGTCGCGTAGGGTGTAAGAATGCGTGTCACGGCGGTTTTAAACTCGCTCAGATCAGCAGCGGTGGCATCCTGGCCTTTGGCTTTGCTAATCGCTTTCTGCAGCGAGCCTCGCTGATCCATAGCGGCAGCGGCAATAATGCCCTGTTCATTCGCACACGACTGAATACCGTCGTACTTTCCCTTGCTTATTTGCACCTTCGCCATAAGCCTGTTCCTCCTCATAATTGCAGTGGTGGGCCACCCGCAGGTCTATCTATACTATACAACGAATCGTGGCAACTCGGTTTCCCGCTGCCTGTGGGTTCCCAAACAAACACGGACGAGCTGTTGTCCAAACTCCCAGACCACCCTATTATATACGTGTCGCTACAAAACGTAAAATCTGCAAGGGTGGTAGGCATACTCCGTAGGTTTATGCCCCCGGCATCGTTTATGCAATATCCGTACCCGTTTCGGGACAGGTACAATGTCCGTGTTCAATGCTGTTGCTTTTCGTGCCACCATGCGCTATGATACAGGCGCGATCTGCAATTATCGGTCTTTCCAGATATTGATTGACGCTGAGGAGGATTAGCAATGCGAAGAATCATTGGTGCATTTGCCTTTTTGATAGGCCTGATGATGGGAATGGTCGGCGGGGCCGCACTGTTGGCATATGCCTATCAGGCCGCTGGTCTCTATCCACCTGATGATGCCACGATCAAGTTTATTGCGCGCGAGCGTGGCTGGTTGCGAGATGATGTCTAGTACTCCAACGAGTCTTCATCCTGGCAGGGGTGCTGGGCCTGCGGCTCCCGCGCACGTTCCCTATCTGGTGCGGCGCGGCGAAGCCGCGGTGAGCCTCCCTACCCAGGGAATGGCTCGTTGGGGTACCAGGGTATAATAAATGTCTGGTCTGGCAGAACATAAGGCCGGTCGTAATGTCGTAATACGGTAGCATGGGTGTAAAAAAGACGCCCGGTTTTATGGCCAGGATACACGAAGGAGGTAGTGATATGGATCGGCAAAAGCCCTGGTTGAAATTTTACGAGAAAGCTGTACCGCAGACTCTGGACTATCCGGAGGTACCCCTTGATACACTGCTCACACAGGCAGCGCAGCACTTCCCTGACCATAATGCTACCAACTTCGTGCTCAAATATATCCTGAAAGGTCGTTTTACCGTCGGTGGTAAACTGTCTTACCGTAAATGTGACGAACTGGTGAATCGGTTTGCCACCGCATTGTATCAGATAGGGGTGCGCAAGGGTGATCGCATTGGATTGATGTTGCCCAACTCACCGCATTTTCTGATTACGTTTTTTGCCGCCATGCGGGTAGGAGCAATCATTGTCAATATTAACCCAACCTACACCAGTCGTGAACTCAAATATCAACTCGATGATAGTGGGGCTGAAACGATTGTCCTGCTCAATCTCTTCTGGCCCCGCTTGCGGGAGATCCAGTCGTCAACCACCATCAAGCGCACCATCGTGGCCCATATTTTTGATACGCTCCCGTTTCCTTCCAATCTGCTGGTCAAATTGAGTCAGCGTAAAGAAAAAGACTGGGTGACGGTCAAGCCCGAACACGACATTTTTTTCTTTGGTCATCTGCTCGAGAAGTACATTCCTATGCCACCGCAGGTGACCGTGGTTCCCGATGATATCGCTTTGTTTCAATATACCGGCGGCACCACTGGTATGCCCAAAGCGGCTATGCTGACCCATCGCAATATGATCGCCAATGTGATGCAGGTCAATGCCTGGCTGACGGATGGTCGGCGTGGCCAGGAAAAGATGATGTCGGCTATTCCTTTCTTTCATGTGTATGGTATGACGGTGTGCCTGTTGCTCGGGGTCTATCTCGGTGGCGAGTTAATTATGGTGCCGAATCCACGCCCGATCGACAATGTGATGAATATTATCCAGAAAGAGGGTGCCACGCTCTTTCCCGGTGTTCCGGCGATGTACATTGCTATTATTAATCATCCTCGTGTCCAGGAATATAACCTTACCAGCGTTCGGGCCTGTATCAGTGGCTCAGCCTCGTTGCCGATGGAGGTGCAGGAGAAGTTCGGGCGCTTGACGGGTGGGCGACTGGTGGAGGGATATGGTTTGACCGAGGCCGCACCGGTGACACACTGTAACCCGCTCTATGGAGTACGCAAAGCCGGGAGCATTGGTATTCCGATTGTCGATGTGGATGCAAAACTCGTTGATCTTGAAACTGGTGCAGATTTGCCGTTGAATACAGATCAGCAAGGTGAACTATGTGTGCGCGGGCCACAGGTGATGCAAGGCTACTGGGGGCGTCCTGAAGAAACGGCCAGTACTATTCGCGATGGATGGCTGTATACAGGCGATGTGTGTACAATCGACGAGGATGGTTTTTTCTATGTAGTAGATCGTAAGAAGGATATGATCATCGCCGGAGGGTTCAAGGTGTTACCGCGTGATGTTGAAGAAGTGCTGTTTATGCATCCCAAGGTGCAGGAAGCAGTGGTGGTCGGTATTCCGCATCCTGAACGTGGTGACGACACGGTCAAGGCCTTCATTGTGCCTCGCCTGGATACCCATCCAACGGTTGAAGAAATCCAGAAATTTTGCCGTCTGCATCTGGCACCCTATAAGGTGCCACGCGAGATAGAATTTCGCCAGGAGATCCCGAAGACGGCGGTGGGCAAAGTGCTACGGCGCGTCCTGATTGCCGAGGAGCAGGCAAAAATGGTGGCAGCACAGCATGTCGCTCAACCCGTTGTACCTGCTCACCCGCACACCGGGTCAGTGCCAGTGTCGGAACAGAATCACTAAAGCCCGGGTGGAAAACAGATCGCTCTTTCTTGCCTTGTGCATTCCCTTTCTTCTCAACACTGTATCACGTCTCACTAGTCCTCCCTGGTTTGCCCTTTCCGCTGCGAAACGATGTTCTTCGTGCTGACACCAACGCTCCACATTGGTGCCAGCACATTCATCACGTTCACCCACGTTCCTCTTTATCTGGTAGTGATGGCCCTGGTCGTCGTACCCCTCCGCCGGTAGTGAGATACCGCTTCACCTGATCCCGTTCTCGCAGGGAATCCAGGGTTATGCTCTCGGCACGTTCATCAAGATTGAGCCAGATAGGGTGTAACAGACAGGTATGACCCAGCATCTCCACTGCTTCTAGCACCAGAATGTCCAGGTTGAAACGCTGCAATAACATGCTTCGGGTTTGTACCCCGGCTTTGCTGTAGGTAAACGTTGTGCGTTTCCAGGTACCATCAGCAAAAATGGTATAGTGCCGGAATACCCCGTGATATGGTGCTGCAAAGACAGCAAAGAGGCGAGCGGTCAGTTCAAGCGAGCCGGTCAGTACATCCTCTCCTTTGGATCGGATATCGTAGGCGACTTCAGGATCAAGACTCAATGCGAAGGGGATACGTCCCTTGCACTGGATCAAGATCTGGTTCGCATCCAGGCGCTTGATCTGGATCAGAACGGCGTTCAGTTGCAAACTCTCACGCTCGATAAATTGAAAAGCCGCAAATAAAGCCTCACGAAAATTGTGGGCCTGTTTCTGTACTGCTTCCTGGTGCGCAAGATCACTCTCCAGACTCTGGTCAATTTTGCGCATGGCTTCTGTTGCGCGTTGCTGGGTTTCTATACTTAACATAACAATCTCCTGTGGTATAGCACCTCTGGTTACTCCGCCTCATCAGACAGGGCAGCATAAACCACACGGTGAACAATTGCCCGGAACATCCCCCAGTTGCGCCAGCGACCTCTGATTTCTGTGTCGTAATCATCTTGAACCTGCTCCAGGGTTGTTGCCACGGTGGGCAACTCTGCTGGTACTATTTCGCGAAACTCAGCAATCTGCTCCGTGCTGTCAAGCGGTGTCAGTGTTCCGTTCAGTTCGTCCAGTAAAAAGGCAAAGGTGCAAAACATCTGGTACGACCGGTGATGCGCAGCAAGGTCAGAGGTGGCCGTAGACCGATCCCCTTGACTGTGTTGCAGCGGTATAAGATATTCAATCGCTGCCAGGAAGCGGCGTATCCGCACGTTCAGCCCGGTTTCTTCGCGGGTCTCACGGAGCAACGCAGACTCAATCGGCTCATCTGGCGCGATACCACCCGTCGGCAGGCGATAGATACCGGCTGGATAGAAAGTTTTGCTGGCGGTAAGCAAGCGTCCATTGGGACGGCGAATCACCATACACACCTCACCAATACGATCGGGTTTCGTCACCGGGTCAAAGTTGCCTTCAGGCAGCGTGATAGTGGCGCGAATGGGTACGTTGTATCGTACACTCAGTTCTGTGATCTGAGCCGACAATTCTTCTGAGATTGGCATACTGCTATCCTTCAAAATCGTACATTCAATACAGTCCTGGTTGAAGTCTGAACCGACACTCCACCCGGCTTAGGCCGGGACTTCTGCTTTCCATAGCTCTGTCGTTAGATAAAGCTGATGCCGAGGCGTTCCCACAGGCGTTCCAGCCGTGTTGCTTCCCAGTGCGCAAGGGCTTGATGCGGATGATGTGAGTCGGAACCACCTGTGATGCAAAGATTGTACCGATGTGCCAGATTCGTATACAACGTCTGCCGGGTTGGGGTATGGGTAGGATAATACACCTCAAGGCCATCCAACCCGATCGCTACCATATCTGCAATATCCGCCTCGGTAGCTGGAATGGCATACACCCCTTTGCGACGGCCAGGATGTGCCAGCACCGCAATCCCCCCAAACTGGTGCGCCGTGGCAATCACTGTTGCGACCTCAGGTGGACGGTATGTCCCAGGCATGTGGGTGAGCAGATAACGCATACCGGCTGCTTCATCATCCTCACCCACAACGCGCCCTGGTAAATCATTGTAGCGTGCCAATGTCGTCGCAACATCAGCCACATTGGGCCGACGAATCATGTCTGGGAACAGGCGTGATTCAGCATCAGGGGCATGCAATACGAACCCCTGTTGTGATAGATCGGCAATCAACCGTTGGGCATCAGCGAGATTGCGCTCCAAAACAGACTCACAGAGGGCGATCAGCGCAGGTGCGGTGGGCGGGACGTGATAGAGCAGAATATGCCACAGCTTGCCACCTGCTGTGCTATCCACCTCAACCCCGCTCAACACCCGTACCCCGATCTGTGCTCCGGCCGCCTGGAGTGCGGATACACTGGCTGTGGTATTGTGGTCTGTTGCCGCGATAACCGCCACTCCCTGCGTTGCTGCTGCTGCTGCCAGAGCTGTTGGTGTCCAGGTGGCATGATATGGCGTTGTGGTGGTATGAATATGGAGATCAACCGTCGTCATCGTGTCCTGTTGCTATGCTTTTTAACGCTGCTGCGATAGTCCTCTGGTCTCACATTGCTGCTGTTGATGACCCGTGTTCTACGGGCGCTCAAACACGACGTCTTGTTCATCTATGGCTGCCGAAAGGCGAAAAGACCATCTGACCATACGACCGCGTAACTTCTGTTGATTATAGCATGTTGTGTGCATAAGCGGAGTATAATATTTCCAGGACTTGTACCAGTGGTGGGGAAATGAGCACCGGTTGGGTTCACAATGTGCAGCCTTGTATTGATGGGCTATCGTCGCTCATCTGCTCTCGATGAGAAAAGAATACACTATGTTAGAACCAGTGATCCATAGTCGTCCGCCTTTGATTCGTCTCGATCGTGTTACCAGAAGCTATCGTGAGGGGCAGCAACAACATACCGTGTTGCATGACGTCAGTGCAACATTTGCCCAGGGTGAACTGGTGGTACTGATGGGCAAGAGTGGCAGTGGCAAAAGCACGTTGCTCAACCTGGTCAGTGGCATTGACCTGCCCAATAGCGGTGAGATCTGGATCAATGGCCAGTCGCTTACCCGTCTGTCCGAGCATGAACGCACGCTCTTCAGGCGGCGGCAGATCGGCTTCGTGTTTCAGTTTTTCAACCTGGTCGCAACGCTCACGGTACTGGAAAATCTGCTGTTGCCACTGGAACTGAATGGTTATCGTGGCACTCCGGCACGGCAAAAAGCGTTGAATATGCTCGCACGAGTAGGCATGGAACAGCGCCAGCACAGTTATCCCGATCGATTAAGCGGCGGCGAACAACAGCGGATTGCGATTGCGCGTGCGCTGGTGCATGATCCGCTGCTGATCCTGGCCGACGAGCCAACTGGCAACCTGGATAGTGAGACGAGCCAGCACGTACTCGATCTCCTGGATAGCCTGACGCGCAAAGCGGGCAAGACGATGCTGATGGTGACCCATAGCGCCGAGGTTGTAGGATTGGCCGACCGCGTGCTCCGCCTGCGGGAGGGGCGCTTAATCGAAGAGACACTGGCCTCAATTCCGTACGTTTAATACTCCAACAGGATGGTCTTTCGGCATAGGTTACAAAAAGAAAGCCATTTGATCCAGTGGCCAGAAACGTACCACAACCGGGCCAACAATCTGTTCAGCGGGAATCGGGCCAAAACTGCGTGAGTCACGGCTGACCGATCGATTGTCGCCCATAAAGAAATAATCGTCGGCACCCAACTGTAACGGCCCACAGTAGTAGTCACACCAGGTATATTGATGATGGATATATGGCTCATCGAGAGGTTGCCCATTGATGATGACCCGCCCGTCATCTATTTCGAGTGTATCACCAGGTAACGCGATCAAGCGCTTGATCAACGCATCTCCATGTCGTGTCGGATGTTCAAAGAACACCACCACCTGCCCGCGTTTGAGGCGGAGTACATCATTACGATTATCGTTGGCAGCCTGTACACTCTGAGTAAGATGATGCAACCAGAAACTGCGTACCTGACTGACCATCACACGCTGGCCTTCGTGAAAAGTTGGCTCCATGCTCGTCTGGTGGATTTCAAAGCGCCCGATCAGTGTGGTGAAGATCAGAAAAACCAGCAGGGTTTGCACGAATGCATGCGCAAGCTCGCTGATTCCCTGTTGTAGTGACCGGCGTATTGGATACGATCCCGACCGGGCCAGCGCTGATCGTCTTGTCGGTATATCATTCAATGAGCGGCGTTGCGTATGACGTGCCAGCAACTCCCGTGAAGGTTGATCTTTCTGTATCAAGGGTAAACCTTTATCTCATTCGCAACAAAAAACAATAGTGCCGCCCCCTTGTTACTCAGGGGCGCGTACTCCCAGCACCACCCGTGTCCCTCGTGGCACCCACTGCCCACCTTGAATCGGACGACCATCGGTGAAGGCCATACTCACCACTTCTCCTGGACGGTATTGGAAGAAATTCGGCAGGCGGTCTGGCCCCTGAAAATCACTATAACTCCATTCCAGGCCATCGGTATTTGCCAGCACAGCGCGGGCCTCTTCCTCGCTGCGGCCGGTTAGTTCAGGCATTTGCACCCGATCGCCAATACTCACGACAACCCGCACAGTGTCGCCTGTGGACAGTCGCGCGCCAGGATTAGGACTCTGGCGGATGACAAAACCTTCGCTGATATTGCGACTCGGTTCTTCACTGACCTCTAAATTCAAACCAGCAGCGGCAGCTTCACTCTGTACCGATTCAATTTGCCGCTGGGTAAAGTCGGGCAGCGCAATAAAGCGTGGGCCCAGGCTCACCGTATAACCCACCGTTGAACCTTCGGTCAGTTGTGTCCCGGCTGCAATCGACTGACTGAGCACATGGTTTTCAGGTACGCTATCACTGTGGGTTTGACCTTGCTGGATTGGCACCAGACGGGCCTGTTCCAGGACACTGCGCGCTGCACTCTCCGTCTGGCCAGTAATATCAGGTACGGTCACCAATAATGGAGCTGGTGTGGGGGTCATTGTTGAGGTGGGTGTGATACTCGGCGTGACTGTTGCTTTCACGGTGGGTGTTACTTGACCTGGTTGTGCCGGATCGTTCACGACGACACCAGCAAACAGGCCGTCAAATGTACCTCTTGAGAAGAGAAACACTCCCCCAAGGATACCGACGAGCAAAAACATGCCCAGCACAAACACACCGCATCCTGATCCCTCCTGGCGTGGGGCACGGGTGATGGTGAGACGCTGGGGCGCAATGGGAGTCCGCCCGGTTGAGCTACCATTCCCTGGAGATGGGAGGGCCGGGCGGATCGGCCCTGGTTCTTGCGGATAACGAATCACATGTGGGTTAAAGGTTGTCTCTTGATCAGAAATACTATAATAATTTTTTAACAGATGAGCAAACACTTCAGCGCTTGCCGGGCGTTGGTAAGGCTCTTTGGCCAGCGTACGATGCACCAGTGCCTCCAGTTGAGGGGGAACCTGCGGATTGAACTGACGTAGCGAAGGCGGTGGGGCATTCACATGTTGCATTGCGACAGCCACGGCATTATCGGCCAGGAAAGGCAGCCGGGCGGTGAGCATCTCAAACAGCGTGACACCGAGCGAATAAATGTCTGAACGCGGTGTGGCAGGCTCGCCGCGCGCCTGCTCAGGCGAGATATAATCTGCTGTGCCAAAGGTAATGCCGGTCTGAGTTAGCGCCGTACTCAGATGGCTCTTGGCAATCCCAAAGTCGGTAATCTGTACATGGCCATCGGGCCTGACCATGATATTCTGTGGCTTAATATCCCGGTGGATCAACCCGAATTTATGAGCCGCCGCCAGTCCCTGGGCAATCGCGATGGCAATGGTTACAGCGCGGGCGATCGGTAACGGGCCTTCACGATTGATCAGCGTTTTGAGGTTGGTACCCTCAACATACTCCATCACAATATAGTGCGTGGCACCATCTTGTCCAACATCGTATACGTTGACCACATTCGGATGGTTCAAGAGGGCGGCCGCCTGGGCTTCATGCTGAAAGCGGTTGAGAAAATCACGATCAGTGGCATAGTGGCTGTGCAGTATCTTGATGGCCACCCGTCGATTGAGACGCCGGTCAAGCCCGCGATAGACCACGGCCATACCACCTTCGCCGAGCTTTTGCTCTAGCTCATACCGACCATCGAGAAGTGTTAATTGCATGGGAAACTCATCAATACTATAACTAATTGCCACTACTCCAACGAGACATCGACCGGATCGGGAGGCTCGGCGCAGCTTTGCTCCTCAAAAATCACCAGGGAACGGGTGCGGGGCCGCAGGCCCCTGCACTCCCGCCAGGATAAAGGTTCGGCGGGAGTACTCCTGCGAAAATCACCCACGACCGGTCTGTATGATACCTGTTAACGCTTCAAGATCTGTATTGATTGCACCAGCTGTACAACAGGCAGTCCATCTAAAAGTGCCTCCAGGAGCGCCAGATTGACTACATCCTCACGATTATAGTGCAGGAGGGTAGTTAAGGCCACTTCATCTCCGCCAGATTTATAGCGCTGCCACAGGCGAGGCGCATCCCAACCTGTCATCCCGGCCGTCTCGCGTACAATGCCCAGATGTTGTTCAATCGCTTTCAGGCCGCCTCGTAATCCACGACGGCGGCAGATATACAACAAATCACTATGTACGTATTCATGTTTCAGATCGGCATACAATCGCTTGTGAATAACAGGGAGATCGAAGCTGCTGCCATTAAATGTCACTATCGTCGTAATACCTTCCAGCGTCGCATACAGGTTGACATCATTGACTCCGCCCCCTACCAGCTGGGTGGTTCCCCGGTCAGGTCGATAGATGCCGATCACGCTGATCGCGCCTTCAAAGGTGGTCTCGATATCAAGATAGGCGTGCATGACAACCCCTTGCGGTCATCGTCTACATTTTGATTAAACGATGATAGCCATGAAAATTGAACCATACCGGGCATACCCGCCTGTCCTGTCCTTGCTGCTATGGTTGGCCGCGATTATGATCACACAAGGATGTAGTGCCAGTCAACCGGTTGTCCTTCTTGATAAGGCATGACGCCGTGAAACTGACGCGGATCAGCGTGAAACACCAGTGGCAGAAAGTAACGATCTCCCGGCCACAGGTTCACTTCCAACAGGTGATCCATCGGTACCCATTCAAGCGTCCCTTCAGCATTATGACTGAAGGGGCGACCACTCCAGCGCGTAATCAGAAAAATAAAACCCAGCCAGTTCTCGCCGTGCTTGCCAAAACCGGGCCAGTTAATCGTGCCCCGCAGGGTCAGATCTAACACATCAATGCCCGCCTCTTCATACACCTCGCGCCGCATCCCACTGACCACATCCTCATGGGACTCAAGTTTGCCGCCCAGCCCATTGTACTTTCCATAATGCTGATCATCTAGACGTGTATTGCGGTGGATCATCAATACCGCTTCCCGTTTGGGTGACAATACATAGCCAAGCGTGGCAACAATCGGAGCGTAGGGCATATACGACTGTCTTTCTGTCACTGTCTCGCTTACTGTTTACAAAAATAGCCCGTGTAGGGGCACGTTGCCACGTGCCCTCGCTTTCACCCTGGGAGCCGTCACTAGCAAGTATACCATGTCCGCTGGCATATGGGGCGGAATTTGATGCCTGATAGTATGATACTGCTATTATGAGGGGTGGACACGTACAGGCGTTTTCGTCTCTCCATACCAGGAGTGGCTGGCGAATGGGGACAGAAGCGGATAGCATTGTGACAGGCTATTTGAGGCCCACCGAAACCGATAGGTGCAAAGCAGCGTCCCCAGGGATGGGTAGGCTTAAAACCGGCTCCACAAATACTGATTCGTCACTTCGTGATGGAACTGCACCTCGGCGCGCTTAATCAGGTTGCCGAACTGACGCGGGCAGCGATGTGCCACCACTGTCTTCAGATCGGCAAACTTGGCATGCACCTCCGGCCCCAGAATCTGCGCCATGATCTCACTGGCACGAAAATGCTCGATTGCATCGTAAATATTGTTGGGCAGTGTGGCGACGCTATCGCGCAGGCTGGTTGTCGGCAAGTCACCCTCCAGGCCGATCTTGAGCAGGGTATAGATCAGGAGGTAGGGATTAGCATCGGGGGCGATCGAGCGTACCTCGATCCGCGCCGAGCGGGCATTGCTAATCGGGATACGGATCATCGAGCCGCGATCAATCGGTGAAGCTTTGATCTGATTGGGCGCTTCAAAGTGTGGATCAAGGCGGCGATATGCATTGACGCTTGAGTTCAGGATCAAACACAGGCCGGGCGCTGCGTGCAAGATGCGTTCCACAAAATCCCAGGCATAGCTCGATAACCCGGCTGGCCCGTTCAGGTCGTGGAACAGATTCTCTGCCCCGTGCGCAATCGACAGATTGGTATGCATCCCATTGCCGTTCACGTTCGTCACCGGTTTCGGTAGAAAGCAGGCAGTCATATCGAGCCGGCTGGCAACCTGGCGACAGATCAGCTTGTAGAGCAAGATTTGATCGGCGGCAATCGTCGCCTCAGTGTAGCCATAGTTCAGCTCAAATTGCGATGGTGCCACTTCGGGATGATCTTTTTCGTTGCCAAAACCCATAGCACGCTGCACTTCGGCGGCAGTATCAATAAAGCGCCGTAATGGATCTTCCGGCAGCGAGTGATAGTAGCCGGAGGTACTCACAAACGTAAACTCGCCAGTCTCGCGGAAGCGTTGTTCGGCGTTACGTCCCTGGAACAGAAAGCCCTCGATTTCACTCGCCACATGGCAGGTCAGCCCGCTGTTCTCATATAGCTGCGTTGTATACACCTGGAGTCGGGTACGCATATCCGAGGCATAGGGCGTACCATCACGCTCCTGTACTGCGCCGAAGAGCAGCACTTTGCCCGGCCCGAAGACATCGGCTGGCAGCCAGTAGAAAGCCGACCAGTCGATCGCCAGCCGCAAGTCCGACTCGGTCTGCACCGCGAAGCCGCGAATAGACGAACCGTCGAACGTAAGCATATCTGCCGCTCGCAGCAAGAACTTCTTATCGTAGTCCAGCATATGCAGCCGACCTTCGAGATCGGCAAAGCAAACAGTGACGGCCTTGATGCGCTTTTCATCATTCAGATAGCGCATGCGCTCTTCACGCAACTGGTCAGGTGCCGTGCGTGCCAGGCGTTGGGCCTTGACCGCCAGATTCAGCTCTTCCAGCTGATCATAAGGGATTTCCAGAAAATCTCGTAACATACCTGTCATAGGTAACCCGTTGTTCCTTCTCGCATACAGAGTTGATTGCCACAGCAAGGTTGCTGGGTATCTGCATATTGTACCACAGGCGATGCTCATCGCTACAGGGGAACCATCCACGAGAGAGCATGAACCCTTCCAGGCCTATGCCACAGCACATGATGCGCCGAACGCTTTTCCAACGCTCACAGAACGCCTTTAAGGCATAGTACTCCAATGAGACATCCCCCTGGGTAGGGAAGCGCGGCTGTGCCCCACCAGAAACTACAAGCGAACGTACGCGGGGGCCACAGGCCCCCGTACGCTCACCAGGATGAAGTTTCGTTGGCGTACTATACAAAAAATGCGCCAGGATTGAACAGTTCCGCTCGATCCCAGCGATTTTTCAACGCGCGCATATATTTCAGTCCAGCAGGCGTATACGTCCATGGCGCAAACGAAGGAGGGATATCCAATGGCATCGTTATCGCCACCGCATAACCGCCAGTGGCAGTGGCTGTCTGACCGATCTCGGCGCGATAATCCACGCCGCGCAGATACAGCAACCCGCTGACCAGATCGGCTAGAAACGGTGTTGTGCTGGTATCCGGGTTCATGGCCGATAGCAGGGATGGGAGTTTTCCAGGGGCAACGCCGATACGCATTGCACCATCTGTGGCGGCGACCGTGCGAATAAAGGTGGCCCACACATCGCTGCCGGCGAGGGTAGCGCTCACCAGGGGCAGCGGCGCTCCGGCCTTGCGCAGTATGGTTTGTGCCTGATCTAACTCGGCGTACACATCTTCGGTCAATCCTTCAACGGTATAGATCAAAAACGACGCCGCGTCGCCACCAATAGTCGAGAGCGGCCCCTCCTCCATCGTCCAGTGTCCTACCAGGAGCAATGACGACGCAACCAGACACCCACGGAGCAACCGTGCACCCCAGTCCAGACCACGCTCGATAAGCTCAACCGGCACGACCAGGCTGGTGCGTACTCGTGGTACAGGTGCCAGTTTCAGGGTGACATCGGTGATCAGTCCCAGCGTTCCATATGCACCGATAAACAGCCTGGGCAGGTCATATCCGGCCACATTCTTCACCACTGACCGCCCTGCACGAATAACGCGGCCATAGGGCAAAACCATGGTCATAGCCAGGACGTTGTCACGTATACCACCATAGCGCATACGGAGAGGGGCATTCAGGTTGGTTGCCACTATACCACCGATGGTCGACTCGGGCCATGGCGCGATCAGGGGCACCCACATCTTATGGCGGGCCAGTTCGGTCTGCAATGCGGAGAGTGGCGTCCCGGCCCTGACCGTGACGTACAGATCTTCGAGCGCACAGATGGTGATGCCACGCAGATTGCGCGTTGATAACAGGGCCTCGGTGGGTGGCAACCAGGCCGAGCGGGTACCACCGCCCTGAATGCGTATCCGCTGTTGTGCAGCTGTCCATGCCTGTATCGCTGCGGCGGCCTCCGCCGCTGACGTTGGGGTAAACGGCGACGTTGGCGGTATCCCGGGTTCTGGTAAGGGTGGAGCGGGGGGGGTATCAGGTGGGAAGATTTTGGCCGGATTCAGCCGTTGCTCTGGATCAAAGACGGCCTTAATATCGCGCATCACCTCTATTTCTTCAGGACTGTACATCAGGGGCATGAATGCCCGCTTTTCAATGCCAACCCCATGTTCACCGGTAATACTGCCACCAGCCTGTACACATGCCTGCATAATATCGTGCCCGGCATCAATGACCTGCTGCACCAGGGCCGGATTTTTCGGGTCTTCAATCAGAATCAAGGGGTGCAAATTACCGTCACCAGCGTGAAAGACATAGCCCACACGCAGGTTATAGGCTTCACAAATGCGGTTCGTCTGAGCCAGGGTAGCAGCCAGATGGCTGCGTGGCACGGTTCCATCCACCAGGTAGAAGGCAGGGGCCAGGCGGGCCATGGCACCAGCGGCACTCTTGCGCGCATACCAGATCTGTGCCCGCTCTGCGGCGGTCTGGGCAATGCGCAAGCTGTGTGCCTTATGCGCCCGCAGGATCGTCGAGATTTCTTCGATCTGGGGCAAGACACTCTCGGCATAGCCATCAGCTTCAATGATCAGCGCCGCACCGGCATGGATCGGTAGCCCAGGATGGGCAAAATCTTCAATAATCCCCATGATTTTCTGATCCATCATCTCCAGCGTGGCTGGTACCAGTCCCTGGGCAATAATGGCCGACACTGCCCGTCCGGCCTGCTCCACCGTGTCAAAAGCAGCCATCAAGGTTTGCACTGCTGGTGGATTGCGGATCAACCGTAGATAAGCGGTGGTAATCAGGCCGAGTGTGCCCTCGTTCCCTACCAGCAGACCCACCAGATCATATTCGGGATAATCGAATGCGTCACCGCCGAAGCGCACCTGCTGTCCATCGGCCAGTACCACCTCCAATCCCGTTACATAATTGGTCGTCACGCCATACTTAAAGCAGTGTGGCCCGCCAGCGTTTTCGGCCAGATTGCCGCCGAGCGTCGAGGCGCGGCCACTTGACGGATCAGGTGGATAGTACAGATCCTTCGTCCGCACCAACTCCTCGATCGTTAAGGTAATGACGCCGGGCTGGGCAACGATGCTTCGCCCTATAACGTCAAAGTTGAGGATCTGATCCATACGTGAAAAAGACACGATGAGACCGCCATGCTCGGCCACAGCACCACCCGAAAGTCCGGTGCCGGCACCACGCGCAATCAGCGGTACCTGGTGGGCATTGGCCCACTGCACGATACGCACAACATCTTCTGATGTGCGGGGAAACACCACGCCATCAGGTATGGCTTTATCCAGACCGGCATCGCCATCATAGGTGAGCAAATCAACCGGATTCCACAGCAGTTGATCCGGTGCCAGGACTGCGGCCAGCATCTGGAGCGACACATCTCTGGGTTCGACAGACATCTTCGTCTCCTTCAGGGTGCGGTCACAGTCGCGGCGGTCAAGGGATCGGTGATACCTAGCATATACACCGCGATCAGACCCAACACACCAGTAATGATAATATAGTATATAGTAGGGATAACCGTTTTGCGCAACGTAGCTCCCTCCTGGCCGAGCAACCCGACCGTAGCCGAGGCAGCGACAACATTGTGGATCGCAATCATGTTACCAGCCGCAGCACCGACTGCCTGGAGTGCCACAATCAAGGCACCGGAGATAAGCAACTGTTCCGCCACCCCAAATTGAAACAGGCTAAACATCAAATTGCTGACGGTGTTGCTGCCCGCAATAAAGGCTCCTAACGCCCCGATCAAAGGTGCAAACAGCGGCCAGATAGCACCTACATTGAGCGCAACCCACTCGGCCATGGCCACAGGCATACTGGCGAGATTGGCCGTGTTGACGCCTGAATTGATGTAGACTCGTACCATCGGAACCGTGAAGATCAACACAAACCCGGCTCCGAGCAACACTTTACTTGATTCGCTGATCGCTGATCGTATTTCCGGGCCACTCATTCGGTGGAGGAAGAACGTAAGCGCGACAACAATAATCAGGATAAAGCCTGGTAAATACAGCGGGGTTGTCGTGGCGTTCACCCCCGTCTCAAGAATGTCATTCCAGGCAATACGTACCAGGTTTTGCAAAGCCACTCCAATACCCAGTGCTGGCAATCGGGTAAGCACCAGGAAGATCGCCACGAGCAGATACGGTAACCATGCCATCCAGATCGACATTGCGCGTTTGCCGGTCAGATCGTCAAGCTTAATCTGCAGTTTGCCGATCCATTCCGGTTGCCATTCTTCAGCGGGCATAAAGTCCCAGGTATCTTTCGGCACCAGAAAGCCCTGACGTGCCGCAGCAGTGACGATTGCCAGACCGACCAGTGCGCCGAGCAGCGAGGGAAACTCTGGCCCCAGGAAGACGCCTGTCAGGGTATAGGGAATGGTAAATGCGAGGCCGCCAGAGAGGGCAAATGGCAGGATCGAAAGCCCTTCCGTCCAGGAACGATTCTTGCCAAAGAAGCGAGTCATCATCATAATCATGAACAGCGGGATCAAGGTTCCGGTGATCCCATGCAGGATCGCTGATTCGGCGGTTATCATCCGTACATACTGTTCAAAATCGATCCCGACTGCAGTCAGTTGCGCATCCAGTTCAGGGCTTTGCAACCCACCACGCACACCGACCAGGATGGGCGTTCCTACGGCCCCGAAGGTGACGGGAGTACTCTGTATCATCATACCGATCATCACTGCTGCCATCGCCGGGAATCCCAGCGCGACCATGAGCGGTGCCGCAATCGCTGCGGGTGTGCCAAACCCGGAAGCTCCTTCAATGAAGGAGCCAAAGAGCCAGGCAATGATCACCACCTGGACGCGGCGATCGGTGCTGATCGTCGTAAATCCATTACGGATAACTGTCACAGCGCCGGAGTGTTTCAGCGTATTGAGCAGGAGAATTGCACCAAAGATAATGAACAGAATATCGAAGGTGATGAAGAGACCTTGAATAGTTGAGGCAGCGACACGAGCAAATGAAACTTGCCAGGCAAAGAGCGCAATGACCACCGCAATCAGATACACAATCGGCATTGCCCGTTTAGCCGGCCAGCGTAGTCCAACCAGTAATACCGCTGCGGCCACAATTGGCATGACCGCCAGCAGCGCTTGAATACCAGAACTCATCCTGAAACCTCCTCTTCGAGATGCAGATGCAACAGACATTTCCACGTTGCAGCACGATGATCCTAACTGCTACCACATTGTTTCAGAAGCATGTCTGTCGAGCGCAAAACAGACATCGAATGGGCGCTTTCAAACAATGATCATCGCTATAATGATAATGAGATTACTCCCCAACCATATCCATAGCAGCATAAAGGGGCAAAATCTGCCCTTGCGTCATTCTTATCTCATTTGTGGGTTGTACCTCCTGTTCATAGCACAACATTGTCGGCTATAGCGGTCACCATTTGTGCTGACGACCTGCGATGGCGCAACAGCTTAAGAATTATGCATGCTGCACGATACTCGTTGCAGAGAATGTCTGAAAAGTGCCTCGTTCGTGGGCACAGCCCGAGCGCATCGCACCTACGAACAGGGAGTTGCAGTACCCAGGTTACTGCAACTCCTGATGGGCACTTCGCACACTATATGGTTCGTACCGAGTGTCGCCAATTATACATTACATATGAATAAACAGATAATAACTTTTTATACCAATATAATAACAGTCTGGTGTGAATATGCTGAAAAATAGAAAAATGAGATCTTGATCATGGTGCTGGGGCTAAAATGACCAATTTTACAGCAGGCAGGCTGACCTCAGGTAACAGGCCTTACGCAGTGATGTGGTCAACTCGCCTTTTCGCCTGCAGTAGCGGGGAAGTGAGGAGATGTAGCTTCGCTGTGTTTGTGGTTCCAGGTTTCTATGTCGCCTGATTTTGGTAGGACTATCCTCCATTGGGGCATCGAGGCCGTGCATTGCAAGCTGCAAAAGCTGTGGGTACCGCTGAATCCAGCAGGACGTACGCGATCGCTTGACCAGACGTCTTTTTCGCCTACGGTAGCATGGAAGAAACGCTTTTTTCACCCCACATTTCGCCTTCGGCGAAAATGTGGGGGCAAAAACAGATAAAGTACCGCTCTACCGAAGGCGAAAAGGCAAGCGAGTCATACCACCGCATAAGTCCTGTCCAGATTATGGAGCCTTGCGTAGCAATTCCAGCGCCTCCTCAATCTCGTTCAGATCGTCAGCACTCAGGCGCAGCGTGGCCGCCCGTATGATGCCATTGACCTGGTCTGGTCGCCGCCCACCGACAATCGCGCCTGTTACAGCCGGGTGACGGAGCGTCCAGGCAATTGCCACCTCGCCTGGCGAGCAATCATACCGTTGCCCAATTGCCCGCAGGTGTTCGACAAAGCGCAGGTTTCGTGACAGCCGTGGTTCCTGGAATTCGGGATGGTTGCGCCGCCAGTCATTGTCGGGTAGGCGTGCTACCCGTTCCTTCGTCATACGGCCTGTCAACAGGCCCGAAACCATCGGAGAGTAGACAATCACACCGATCTTGTGCGTATGACAAAAATCGAGTATCTCGGCCTCAATCCGCCGATCCAGCAGCGAGTAGGGCGGTTGGAGCGATGTGATCGGGGCAATCGCCATAGCACGGCGCATCTGCGCCACGTTGAAGTTCGACACGCCAATCCAGCGTACTTTGCCCTCGGCTTGCAAGCGGGCCAGAGTTTCCCAGCCTTCCTCAATGTCGGCGTCGGGATTGGGCCAGTGTATTTGATACAGATCGATCACGTCGATCCTGAGTCGCCGGAGACTCTGCTCAACTTCACGGCGCAAGGATTGGGCCTGCAAGCTGTTACGAATATTCCCGTTTGTGTCCCAGATCAGCGAACATTTGGTAAAGATATACGGTCGTTCACTGCGGTCTTTCAGCGCCTGAGCCACAATTTCCTCAGCATGGCCCAGACCATATACCGCCGCCGTATCAATCCAGTTCATACCGTGATCCAGGGCGCGGTGGATGGCAGCAATCGACTCGCGGTCATCCTGTGGCCCCCACCCAAATGACCAGCCGCCGCCGCCAATGGCCCAGGTGCCAAACCCGAGCACGGTAATGGCGAGATCACTCATTCCTAGTTGTTGTGTTTGCATGTGTTCCTCCCGATTACGCTTTGTCACGCTCGTGCTGGGTTCGGATCAGTCCGTGGCTATGGGCGCGGATCAAGGCCTCCACGCAACGTGCATCATACTCCGTATCTGAGGCATTGCGTAAAATATGCAACGCTTTTTGGACAGGCATTCCGGGACGGTATGGACGGTCGCTGGTCATAGCATCAAAGGCATCGGCCACCGCCACAATCCGCCCGATCAGCGTAATCTGTTCACCCTTCAGCCCATAGGGATAGCCACTACCATCCAGTCGTTCGTGATGTTGCGCCAGCGCCGAGCGTTCTGTCAACAGTAGTTCAGTCAGACCGGCATCCTCCAGCAAGCGTACCCCATATTCCGGATGCATGCGCATTTCTCGCATCTCGCCGGGAGTCAGGGAACCAGGCTTACGCAGAATGTGATCGGGGACACCAATCTTACCAACATCATGCAGAATACCACCAATACGCACATGATACATAATCTCCGGAGAGAGTTCCATTTCCTGCGCGATGGCAACGGCAAACTCGGCAACACGCTGGCTGTGACCGCGGGTATAGGGATCTTTGAGATCAATCGCACTGGTAACGGCCTGGATCATACCCAGAAACAGGCGCGAATTTCGCTCATAGAGCCGGGCGAGCTGGAGCGCTGTGGCGGCCTGACAGGCCAGGGCTTCAAACAGGCTGATATCTTCGGCGTTGAAGGGTTGACGATTGCGCTTGTTGAGCGCCTGGACACCACCGATGATCGTTTCGGCCACCTGGCCCTGATCAATACCCAGATGTATCGTTCGCGCTCGTAGGGGGACACACAGGATCGAGTGGGTGACAAACCCACTCTCCTGATCAATCTGGCGGTAGAAGCGCTGGTCGTGCTGGGCCTCCTGCACCAGAACACGCTCGCCAGTACGGGTGACATAGCCGATAATGCCCTGATCAGGAGGCACACGCACCTCGCGTAGTGCTGAGATACGGCTCCCGGTTGCCGTTTGTAACACCAGTTCCCCGGTTTGATCATCACGTAACCAGATCGATGCCGCCTCTACATCGAGCAACTGGCTAACATATTCGAGAATGCGGTTGAGGATCTTATCGCGTTCCAGTGTCGTGATCAAATATGAATTAATATCAATCAGGGCTTGCTGGCGTTGTTCGCGCCGATGTGCCTCCGCCAGCAACCGTGCCTTCTCGATCTCGGTCGCCAGTCGATCTCCCAGCAGTTGTAAAATCGTCAGTTCATCGGGGTCATGAATCGTCGCATAAGGGAGATTAAAGAGCTGGATAACCCCAACAGGTTGATCATGCAACATGAGCGGCATAGCGTAGATCGTCTTGAGGTTTATGGTCAAGAGTTGGGCCAACCGGTGATCCCAGCGGGGATCGTGGGCGACATCGGGCACGAAGAGCGCTTGCCGGTGCTGCAGCACCGCACCCGCTATGCCGCGATCCGCTGCAAAGCGCTGGCCCAACAACGTACTGGTGACAGCTTCGCCTTTCACAACTTTGAAAACCAGTTCGTTACATTCGGTGTCGTACAGATAGAGCGTCCCAGCCTGGGCCTGCGTGATACAAATGATCAGATCGAGCATCTGATCGAGTAAAGCATCCAGTTCGGTGGTGGCAGCGATGCGATTTGTCTGGCGAATAACGTCTGTGAAATGGTACAACCTGGTTTCTTGTTCCGCTGTCATGGTATATTTTCCTCCCAACACGTAGGCATAGACCCAAGGAGCGTATCGTCCTTACGTCGCTTTCCAGGATTACCAGGTTGTTCAGGCGGCATAACGCTGCTGGGGTTTGCCAGCATGCGCACAAAGCGTATCAACGCTTCCGGGTCGTCGGCCAGATGTACCTGCACACCACTCTCGGCAGCGATCTGTTGGGGACTATAGTTGTCAAGGGTGCGCGTCCCCTGGTGATCAAACATCACACGGGGCAACAGCGCATGGGTACAGTCGCTGGTACGTAGGACTGGAATAACATCCTGGGCCATTAATAACCCACTTATCGTTACCGTTGCCCCAAAAAACTGATTGGTCACGGGCAAGAGTTGCGCCTCCATGCCTGTAATGCGCTGGAGGCGCTTGATCACCTGCTCCATAATGGGGGCAATCAGCGTACCACACACGAGCCCCAGACGAACCGGTTGTGGCAGGTGGGTCGGTAGACGGTGCCGCGTCGCCCGCCATGTATCCAGAAAGTCACGGGTCATACCCACACCGTTGGAGTATTGGGGATACCCGTCATAAAAACCCGCTGCTGGTAATTCGCGGCCACAGAGCAGATAAAACTCATCGCTCGGATAGACCAGATGCACCCCCAGTTCCTGCTGATAGCGCATACTATAGGGGAGTAGCGTCTCGATCACCTGTTCAGCCTCGGCTGCGGTATAGCAGCGCAACGGAACATCGGTTGCCACGCCCAGGCGGGCACAGAAACCGAAATCGGCGGCATCAACATTGGCTACTTTCTCCGTCCAGAGCGGTTGTCGTTCCCAATGAGTATCGATCCATTCGGGTGTTTCATGTACCTGAATAGCAGTGCGAATAGTTGTTGGCCTTTTACGATGAAAGCGATACTTCGTCAAACCCACCGGTACCACCGCAATGGACTCAACAATCGGGTAGAGCGCCGCCAGTTCCTGCACAGTCTGATGGAGAGCGGTGCTGTCATTCAGGCCAGGGCAGGCGACAATCTGAGTGTGCACCCTGATTCCTGCCGCTCCCAGGCGCTGAATCTGCGCCAGCACATCCGGAACATCGGGCTTCCCCAGCAGCACCGCCCGTAATACCGGATCGGTGGCATGCACGCTGATATATAACGGTGAGAGACGCTGCTCGATAATCCGCTCCCAGTCAGTCTCTTGCAGGTTAGTCAGGGTGACAAAGTTGGCATAGAGGAACGAAAGCCGATAATCATCATCTTTCAAGTACAGCGTTTTGCGCATGCCTTTTGGCATCTGGGTCAAAAAGCAAAAGGGGCACTTGTTGGTGCAGGTGCGCAACCGATCAAACAACGGTTCAACAAACTCGATACCCAGATCTTCATCGGGATCTTTTTCAATTTCGTAGATCACGTTCTCGGTCGCACGGCGCACATGCAGATCGATCTGCTCATCAGCAATGGCAAAGCGATAGTCGATCACATCCCGCAACGGCAGTTGACCAACAGCCTGAACAACATCGCCTGGTTGCAGGCCCAGCTCGTCAGCAATGCTGCCGGGGAGGATCGATTGAATGATACCACCCATACCAGTGATGGTATGGAGATCTGGCTGATATTCCATGCCAATCCTGCGTCAATCAATAGTATAGATACGCCCTATTATAGCAGAAGGTTTGAAGCATGATACGCTGGAGCGGGTGTTGTCATACTTTCCGGGCGAACCTGACCGGGGGAAAGAGTACCGCGAAAGCACCCTGATCGGGTGCGTATTATCCAGAGTCTTGAGCAGGACTGTCGCGCAATCGTTCGAGAATACTACAGATCAATGCCGTCAGTACTGGTTGTGCCAGTTCGCCGGTCTCCAGCACCTCGGCATGGCTGGCGGGAGAGCCGTCGGGCAACGCCAGATTCGTAATCAGCGATAGCCCCAGCACCCGCATCCGGGCATGCCGAGCGACGATGACTTCAGGTGCGGTAGACATGCCCACCGCGTCGGCACCCCATGTGCGCAACATCCGCAACTCGGCTGCGCTCTCAAAATGTGGCCCACTCAGCATCACATACACGCCCTCGCGCAGCAGCAAACCCCGGGCTGCTGCCGCTGTCCGGGCCACCGTGATCAGGTGCGGGTCAAAAGCTCCGAGCATGGCCGGAAAGCGTGGGCCAAGGCGCTCGTCATTCTCACCGCGCAAGGGATGATGCCCCGCCAGACCGGGCACAAAAATCTGGTCGGTGATACACATAATGTCTCCCACCTGCCAGTCGGGGTGTAAGCCACCGGCTGCATTGGTCAGCAGCAGCGTCTCACATCCCAATGCCCGTAGCACACGCACCGGGAAGGTGATCTGCTGCATGCTATAGCCTTCATAGAAGTGGACTCGCCCGCACATCACGGCGACGGGACAATCGGCCAGCCAGCCCAGGGCCAGTTCACCGCGATGTCCAACGACGGTAGGAGCAAAAAAGCCGGGAATATCGCGGTAGGGTATAACAGATGGTTCAAGAAGCTCATCGGCGATGGCACTGAGGCCTGAGCCAAGGATCAAGCCAATGCGCGGTACCACCCTGGTACGGGCAGCAATAACGGCACGGGCCACCTCGATTTGATCAAACATAGGGTCTCTTTAAATCCGACTCAAAAGCTCACGCTTTTTGGCTTCAAATTCATCCGGAGAAAGAATGCCACGATCACGAAGTGCTGCCAGTTCGGTCAAGGTACTCTGGATGTCTCCTGTATGGTATCCCCCATGATCGGTCGCCGACATCGGCGAACTCTGGATGCTGTAACTATAGCCACGCACATAATTATGTCTGGCTTCTAACATAGCTCGCTTGAACTCAAGTGGAGCAGCGATTCGATCCATCGTATTATTGAGTTCATCGGTAGCAGTGAGGATCTCGATCGTCCCAAAATTAAGAATACGCCCTAACAGACTCTGCCTGAACACCACATCATTGATTTTACTCAACGACGAGTCAATGACGCGCTTGCTAAGGATCCCTCGTACCTGAATGACGCGCTGGTCAGTCACAAGATACTGTTCGGTATTCCAGCGCAAATAGTCCAGAAAGCCACTGATCAGTACAAAGAGACTGAGGATACCACAGGCCAGTGGAATAAACGTACTGGCGGGGATATCCGCTACAATTGGCGTGCTATTATGGGCAAACGCCTGACGGGACACCACCGCCGCAGCGATCAACAGGCCGATGACGATCAGTTCCGTCACGACATGACTGACCAGGACAAAGAGATGTTGCCGCGTTGCATACAAAACGTGTTCGCCGCGCCCGAGTAGTTCGTCAATATACGCCATGGCGCAAACTCCTTCAAGGGTGCAATATGCGCTGCCCCTACTAAAGCCTGAAACCTGCTATGTGCCGCATACACACTGTCACCATATATATACTCACGTCTGTTCGATTACAATTCCAGGTCATACTTCATGTAGTCAAGAAAAGCGACCGACTTCAGTTCACGTTCCAGAATGTGGCGCATATAGGCGCGCAATAACAGTTCGACTTCAGTACACAGGTCAACCGAGAGCTGGACATGCTCAACCATTGCGAGCGATCGGGTCTGGAGATAGCGGAGTAACTTAAACGCATTCAAACTCATAGGCAGAGCATGGGGATCAGCATCACGATGATGGATACATAGAACACCACCTGATGCTGGACTAAAGCGGCTGGCTTCTTGCGTTAACAGTTCCCGACACACAGCGCAACGGTGCAGGTGGGGGCGATAGCCCATATTGTGCAGGAGCCGTAGTTCATACATACGTAACACGAGGTGCGGGTTAACCGAGGTATCCAGTGCGCTGAACGTCTGTAGCAGGAGTTGAAACAGGTGCGGATCTGGTTCTTCTTCTTGCGTGAATGTATCATACAGTTCGACCGCATAATAGGCCAGCCCCAGGCGGGGCAGATCAGTACGCAATCCGGGAAAGCTATGGATGACCTGGCTCTGGGTGACAATAGCAAAGGTACGTCCAATAGCCAGCATCAAAGTCGCGTGCGTGAAAAGCTCAATATGACCAGCCAGTCGGCTACTGGTTTTTCGGGCGCTTCTGGTTATCACCCGTTGTTTTCCATGGGGGGTTGCAATCACCAGAAGCCGATCCGCTTCACCAATGTCCTGGCGACGAATGATAAGCGCTTCAGTTCTATAGACGCGGTCACGCATACTCTCTAGCTGATCATGAGCGACAGATGTATTTCATTGATCGCAATAAAGCATGGTACACCATACTGACATAAAATGGAAGTGCAATGTGGCAGAATTTGCACACTTTGATCGATCTTTTACCGGGTTGAACGAGTATGACACCAGACAACCATGCTCCTCCTACAGCGAGACTTCATCCTGGCAGGGGGGCGAGGATTGCAGGTTTCACGCATGTTCCCTTTCTGGTGCGGTGCGGCTTCGCACCGTCGCATCAGATACGGTGGTTTTCGGTGGGGCGAAGCCCCGCCTGGCCTTTCTCTCCAGAGTATGTGACGAGCGAAGTCAGGACATGTGCGCAACATCCCTCACTCGTCACCCGGCCATCGAGTAAGCGCTGCATGCGATCCAGGCAGGGGCTTGCAGCCATGGTTTGACCGCATACATAGGAGATAGAAAGGAGGAGATGAAAGTTAGGCGATAGTAAAGGCGGAGATAGAAAGGTGGGAGATAGGTAGGTGATAGACGTCTGATCCAATCGCTCCCTCTTTCCTATTTCCTGGCTGCTATTTCCTCTTCAATGGCTCCCTCTTTTTCCTGACTGCTATTTCCTAAGCCAGAGCAGTGGCCAGACGGCGATTGTCAGGGGCATCCGTGGATGCAGCAGATACGGTGAACCCCCAGAGTTGCGCCATCGTTGCGCTCTCAGTATGCGTCGTCGTTTCCAGGCATGGTTTGGGCGTTCATTGAGTTGCAGATTACGACTGTTGCATAGGCACTGGATCTATTATAGCCACAGCAATGCAGTCAGTCAATCTATCTGGTGCGAGAAGCGCATGGTGTGGTATAAGCGCATGGTATGGTACAGAGACGCCAGTGCCAGCCATGTCAGGTCAGAGCCGCATGCTGGTACATGCTGGTGGATACGATCCACCCTGCTCAATGCCTGATGGATACCACCGGTTTGTTCTGCATGCACCCCCTGCGCATAAACAGCTCGTATCCCTACCCGGAAGATGAGTCTGGTTACGGTACCTGGTGGCGACGGCAGTATCTCTCGTCTCAGGACACGCGCACGACGGGCATAGATCACGATGAGACTGCGGATGTCTGCTCGACAGGCGTGTGGTGTGGTTCGGGTCGTTCAGTGTCGCCAAAACCGGGGTCGGATCGTCATCGCCACGCCGATCGTGGCGATCCTCAATGACTGACCGGAGCGGACGAAGTGGTAACATGCACAGGGCGGTGGTGCAACAAAGCATCAACATGCGCCAGCAGGTCTTCTGGTTGATACGGCCAGACCAGGTAATCGTCGCCACAGCTGAACAGCGCCTGGAGTGTGTCAGTAAATGAGCCGTTGGTCAAGAACATAATTGGCACAGCGCTTTGTTGTCGCGCCTGTCGCGCAAAATCGAGGGTATCCCCTCCAGACAGGCGCGTGTCCAGCAACACCATATCGGGCTGAACCTGTTTGACATACCGCAGGAAGGTGGGGCCATCGCTACACTCATAGATCGTATATCCGGCTTCACTCAAGATAAAAGATGAGAGTTCGCGATGAAACACATTACTACTTGCAACAATAATCCGCATGATCTTCCTACCCTGGTCAGTATGTTTCGGGCAAACCCGAATCTACTGAATCCATATCTGCATTGTACAATACAGGATTAACGCTTACTATGTTGTATCATGATTATACCTGGATGGTATCCATGCAACCGTTCTCGATGAGTGGGTTGGGGGTCGGAAGGGCCGTGTCTCTCTGGGGCCGCGTGCGTGGCGCTGACAACCGCAGGGCGGCTTCCGGGGAGTGGTTTGAAGAAGCCGTGTCTCTCCCGATGTTTCTTCCAGGCCTGTTATGGTGGCTTGATCGCCACGACAGGCATGGAAGAGGATTTTGCGGGGGGCCTGTGGCCCCGTTTCCCGCGCGAGCGAACACACGCCTCTGAACGGTTACGTATAAATGTAAAAACTCGTATTCCTCCCTGGACAGAGTAAAGAGAAGCGGGAACCATGCTGTTATCATCTTACAGGTAAAGGGTGGATCGTAAACTGGCTACCTATACAATTCCCACCACGTTAACAAACTCCGGCAGTTAATATACAGTAGAGAAACATGATTTTAAGCATAGACCGTTCAGTTACACCTTAGTTACGTACCTCACAATCACGACGAGTGCGGTGTTGGGATATATTCTCAAACAGGCTGGTGTAGACCGCTTACACGTGCAGATTTTTTTGTTCTATCGCCGGGTGATGCGGCACAGCGGTTTCTACATGGTCGTTGTTTTTCTGGCATCTTGATGAAGCAAAACCGCCTCCGGTGCAAAAAAAACCTGCGCGTAAAAGCGCCCTGTCTTTCCATGGCAGGGAGAAACCGTCGGCCTGGGAGTACGCTATGCCCTGGATCGCTTGCGCACAAAGCGCGGCAGGGCGCGCAATGCGGCGATCTGGCCGCGCAACCGTGCCCGCGCCGCCGGCTCGCGGATGTGCCATAGTGAATGTAGGGCAAAGCGCAACTGCGTCGCCAGCATATGGGGCCAGTAGCGCCGCATCATAGCGCCTGGCATGTTCTTGGCCCATACCAGCACGAAATTGCGGCCACAGTAGTAACTCGCCAGCGTACCACCGCCCGTGGCGCTCAGGCGATGATACACGATGGCTGTGGGCACAAACAGGGTGCGTATCCCCTGTAGTCGCGCGCGTAGGTTCAGATCCACATCCTCACAATACATCACCAGGTCTTCGTCAAACACACGCCCATCTACTGCCAGGCGTTCAAGTGCCGCTCGTTGATAGGCCGCCGCGCCCGCACATGGCCCGAACACCTCGCTTACTGCGTCATACTGCCCTCGATCGTATTCCCAGACGCCGCGATTGACCGGCACCCCATCAGGGCGATAGTCATCGCCCGCTGAATGAATGCGATCCCGCTGATCAAACAGCAGCAGCTTGCTAGCAGCGAAGGCATACTGTGGATAGCGTTCCAGAGTACCGACCAGGTGTTCCAACCAGCGCGGATGAGCCTCGGTGTCGTTGTTGAGCAATACCACGATTGCCCCCTGCGTCTGTTGCAGAGCAATATTGATCGCCGCTGCCAGGCCGCGGTTCGTTGGCAGGGCCAGCACCTGTGCTTCAGCATAACGTTCGGCCAGGAGGGCCAGCGAGTTATCGGTGCTGCCATCGTCAACAATCGTCAGCCGAAAATCCTGGCGTGTCTGCTGGCGCAGCGCATCCAGGCATGAAGGTAATAATCGAGCGCCGTTATAGTTGGGAATGATGATATCGATCAATGTGTGATTTCCTCATAGAAAGTGTAGATACCCGTTCAGCCGAGATGATCAGGAGGGGGGTTGCCTCTCTGAGAATTGTGGCACAACCAGGCCGACCCGGAGGTTTTACGGGGAGCCGCAGGCCTCCGTGTCCCCGCCGAAACAGGCACCGCCTGAACGGTTACAGGTGGAGTGGCTGATGCTGCTGGATCACCCGGATGGGATTGAAGGTGCGCCCGGTGGCGAACATACCGGGAGAGCCTCATGTTTTACCATCTCGTTATCATCATACCGGCGTTGCCATCGTATAGTATACCAGGCGTGAAACCGGTTCCAGATCGGTATTGCCCACGGTCGGCAGTTGCATGAGTATATGGAGCGGGGGGTGGGCATTGCGTAAGGCGGCCTGCACTTCGGCGTCGTGCCATACACGCTGCACATGCGTTTCCTCACTCCGCCACCAGCGTTCAATCTCGCGGGTAAACCAGCCAATGCGTCTGGTTGCCAGACGTCGTTGGGGATCGTAGTTCAGACGTTGATACACCAGATAATTTTGATCATCATAGATGACCTGATCGCGCTCATCCCACGTAGCAAAATCGTCAACACTGATCAGATCAAAAATAAAAAAGCCACCGGGTCGTAGCAGTTCAGCCACACCGTTACAGACCCACTGCAGATCATCGTCGCCGATCAAATAGTGCAGGCTTTCTCCAAAGCACGTGATCAGGTCAAACGAATGCCGTGATAGCACCACATCCCCCGTCTGCGAGGGTATATTGTGATCGGTCACCAGATGGCGCATATTGCGACGCAGGAACGTGACGGGCAGATGACACTGTTCAGCTCGGCGCTGCGCGTGGCGCAGCATTGCCGGTGAGCGATCAATGCCGATCACTTCAAACCCGGCCGTCGCAAAGATCACCGCTGCTGCACCGGTGCCACATGCCAGATCCAGCATCCGCCGTGCCGACAGCGATGCGCGCTCCCAACCCTGGGAGGCGATCCAGTCCAATGTTTGTCGGGCCATACGCTCAGAAAAACTCGACTGCCCGATGACATCATACACATCTGCATAGTCTTGAAAGATGTTCATATACCGGAGAAGACCCGCGCCGATCATGCCGCCAGGTATGACCAGTCGTCATAGCGCTGATCCAGCCGGGCTTGAAGCCGGGCATACTGCGTACCGAGGAGCGCAATGCGCTCCACATCCTGAGCAACACTGGCCTGTTCCAGGTCACTGTGTATCTGCGCCAATTCCTGCTCCAACGCCTCGACCTCTGCTTCGAGCGCCGCCAGGCGTTTCCGGCGTTGTTTTTCCTCAGCGGAGGAACGTTCGGTTCGCCCCCTGTCGCGGGAGTGGCCCGGATCAAGGGCGGCAGGGGGTGGTGCCGGTTCTTGTTCGCGTGCCACTGCCCGCTGCTCCTCAGCGAGCAGCATCATATAGTCGCTATAGTTCCCCAGATGTTCAATCAGGCGGCCATCACGTACCACCCAGAGCTTATCCGCCAGCGCATCAATAAAATAGCGGTCATGTGAGACAAACAGGATGCTGCCGGGATACTCCTTGAGTACCGCCTCCAGCGCCTCACGGGCCTGAATGTCCAGATGATTGGTCGGTTCATCCATAATCAACAAGGTGCGCGGTAGCAAAGTCAACTGTGCCAGCGCCAGGCGGCTACGTTCGCCGCCACTCAGGTCGCCTACTCGTTTGAACACATCGTCGCCACTAAACAGAAAGCGACCCAGCAGCGTGCGCGCTCGTGTCTCACCAGAACGTGGATCAACCCGCAGGATTTCCTCCAGCACAGTAGCTTCCAGGTTGAGCGCGTCGTGGCCTTGCGCATAGTAGCCAGTCACCACCTTGTGTCCGAATTGCGGATGCCCCCGTAGCGGCGGTAGCTCACCAATGAGTGTACGGAGCAGCGTGGTCTTGCCACTGCCATTTGGCCCGAGGAGCGCCACGCGCTCACCCCGGTGCAACTCCAACTCATCGGCACGCAACAACATACATGGACGATCCGCCTGAGCCACTGGTGGCATGACTGTCTCAGTATTAAGCAGTTGCGCCAGGGGTGGCTGACCGGCGTAGCCGACCACCAGACCATCCAGTGTCAGTACCAACTCGCCGCTACGTAATTGACTATCGAGAAACAGTTTGAGTTGCTGCGGTTCTTTGGGGCGGGCAACCAGGTGCTGCTTCTTCAAGCGATTGAGGCGTTTTTCGCGGCCCTTCGCCTCTTTGCTACGCTGGCCGGCTTTGTAGCGCTGAATAAACTCCTCAGTGCGTGCTATCAACTCCTGCTGCGCCGTATATTCCTTGAGGCGACGCTCCAGGCGTTCGGCCTTCAACGTCAGGTAGCCCTGATAGGCAGCCGGATAGTCTTCCAACGTACCAGCCGCTAACTCAAGCGTGCGTCGTGTCACTTTATCGAGAAAGTAACGGTCGTGAGAAGTAACGATCAACGTGCCATCCCAGTGCTGCAGAAAATCCTCGAGCCACTCCAGGGCCTTCAGATCGAGGTGATTGGTTGGCTCATCCAGGAGCAACAAATCCGGATCGGCGAGCAAGGTTGCTGCCAGGGCTGCCCGTGTCTTTTGCCCGCCACTGAACTGCGTGAGCAACTGGTGATACTGCGCTTCAACAAAGCCCAGCCCTTGCAGCGTGCGCTTGATCTGCTGGTCGATCGTATACCCGCCCGCGTGTTCAAACCGGGCAGTCAGATCACCATAGCGCTGCATAGCCTGCTCCCAGTCAGGGGCAGCCGTATCAGCCAGGCGCTGCTCAAGCTGGCGCATCTCGTCCTGTAGTTCTGTCAGATAGGCAAAGGCGGCTTCCATCTCTTGCCAGAGCGTGCGGCCAGCGGCAAAGCGTACCTCCTGTGCCAGATACGCTATCCGTACGCCCCGTGCCAGGCGAACATGCCCGTCATCGGCTGGCTCTAACCCGGCAATAATCTTGAGCAAGGTACTTTTCCCGGCACCGTTTATGCCGACCAGTGCCACCTTATCACCACGGGCCACTTGAAAGCTGACGGCGCTAAAAATGCAATTCGCTCCATAATATCTGGTTAGCTCATGGACATTCAGCAGGGTCATAGCGTCTCCACCAACAGGAAGTACCAGGCAATACCTACGATAATTCACCACTTCTTGATTATCGGCAAAAGCCTGCTGCCTGTCAAACCACCACTGCGTCCCTCAAGGGGAACAGATACCCCATCCCCCGGGTTGCAAACTGCTCTACGCTGTGCTATACTCTACTTCACCACGCCCACGGGGGCGATTAGCTCAGTTGGCTAGAGCGCATCCTTCACACGGATGAGGTCACTGGTTCGAGTCCAGTATCGCCCACCACTCCTTCGTTGCGATTAGATTAGGCCGGAGAACCGCCTGTGTCGACCCATGCCGATACACGACCGCGCTGTCCCTGGGCTGTGAGGAGTCCACGTATGCTCGCCTATCACGATCATGAGTGGGGGCAGCCGTGCCACGACGATCAGGCTCTCTTTGAACGTCTGGCGCTGGAGATCTTCCAGGCCGGTCTGTCCTGGGCCACCATCTTGCACAAACGCGAGCAGTTTCGGCAGGCATTTGACGGGTGGGATGTAGCCCGCATCGCTGCTTATGGCTCCGATGATGTGACCCGCCTGATGGCTGATGCGGGGATTGTGCGCAATCGGCGCAAGATTGAGGCAACGGTGTCGAACGCGCATCGCTTTCTGGCTGTTCAGGCCGAGTTCGGTTCGTTTGATCACTATCTCTGGTCGTTTGTGGGTGGTAGCCCGCTGCTCCGCCCTGCCCCCCCTGCCTGGGACGCGCTGCCCACCCAGACCGCTGAGTCACAGACGCTGGCACGTGATCTGCGGCGACGCGGCTTTGTCCTGGTTGGCCCGACCATGTGCTACGCGCTGATGCAGAGCGTGGGCATGGTCAATGATCATGTCCAGGGATGCTTTATGGTCGCCCGGCCAGATTAGATGGGCCGATTCAGCTTGCCGAAGAGCGCCCTGCCTGGTATACTGCTACACTATCGACCTTAATAGACAAATGGATATTACACCCAGGTGGCTACCGGCATGACGTGCCATACGGGCGATGATGACCCCAACGAGCTTTCGCGAGCGTCCTGGCCAGCGCGGAGGCAGCGATGCAAGCTGGTCGCGGCGCTCGTGTGCATCCTCGGTTCCCGTTACGCTCAATCCATACTCGTTGTGGCACACAGGAGTCGCGCCCGGTGCGGGAGATTGAACGATGACCCTCAAGCAACAGGAGCAAATTGATAGTATGGAGTTGACGCCAGCCGTTCAAAGCGCATATTTTAACCGCGAATTGAGTTGGATCGAGTTTAATCGGCGCGTGCTGGCCGAGGCGCTTGACGCACGCAATCCTCTGCTTGAACGGGTCAAGTTCCTGTCGATCTTTTCTTCAAACCTGGATGAATTCTTTATGATACGGGTGAGTGGTATCAAACAACAGATTGCCGCACGGGTACAGAAGCGTTCCCCTGACGGCCTGACGCCAACGGAACAACTCACCGCCATTCGGCGTACCCTGCTACCATTGCTCGATGAGCAGCGCCACCTGTTTCTCCACGAACTGATACCCGCGCTAGCAGGGCAGGGCATTCACCTCCTCAACTATGATGACCTGAATGACGCGCAGCGCGCTTTTGTGACCGGCTATTTTGAACATCAGGTCTTCCCGGTTCTCACACCGCTTGGCTTTGATGTCAGTCGCCCGTTTCCCCACATTTCGAACCTCAGTCTCAACCTGGCGGTGGTTATTCATGATGATGAAGAAGGCGAACTATTTGCACGCGTGAAGGTGCCGGAAGTATTGCCGCGTCTCGTAGCCTTACCATCCGAACTGGGGACACTGTCTGACGATGTGCCCCCAGAACGACGCTACTACTTTGTCTGGTTAGAACAGATCATTATGGCCCATATCAGTGCGCTCTTTCCGGGGATGCACGTGGTTGAGGTACATCCCTTCCGCGTGGTGCGCAATGCAGACATGGAAATTGTTGAAGATGAAGCCGACGATCTGTTATATACCATTGAGCAAAGCCTGCGCCAGCGTCGCTTTGGCCAGGTCGTCTGTGTCAAGATCGACAGTGACATGCCTGATCATACCCAGCAGATTTTACTGGCGAACTTGAAGGTCGAGCCGAGCGATGTCTACACCGTGCGTGGGCCACTGGGCCTTACCGATACGATGTCCTTGCACAAGCTGGATCGCCCTGATTTGAAGAGTCCCCCTCATTACCCCAGGGTGCCCCCCCTGTTGCGTGGGCAGACCGACATCTTTGCCGCGATTCGCCAGCATGACATTTTGCTGCATCATCCCTATGACTCGTTCAGCCCGATTGTTGATTTTATTCAGGCTGCCGCCGATGACCCGGATGTATTGGCGATCAAGCAAACGCTCTATCGGGTGGGGAGCAACTCACCGATTGTGATGGCCTTGATGCATGCGCGCGAGGCCGGGAAGCAAGTGACGGTGCTGGTCGAACTCAAGGCCCGTTTTGATGAGGAGAACAATATTATCTGGGCACGGGCGTTGGAACGGGCCGGTGTGCATGTGGTGTATGGGCTGCCCCGACTCAAAACCCATGCCAAGCTGGCGCTGGTGGTGCGCAAGGAAAATGATGTTATTCGGCGCTATGTGCATATGGGGACGGGCAACTATAACGCCAGTACGGCCCGCCTCTATACCGATCTCAGTTTCCTGACCTGCCGACCCGACATTGGGGCCGATGTGTCTGAATTGTTCAACTCCCTCACCGGCTATAGCCGCCAGCGTCACTACCGCAAGCTGCTGGTTGCGCCCGTGGGGTTGCGCGAGCATATGCTGGAACTGATTCACCGTGAGACTCGCTTGCATCAGGAATATGGGAATGGCCGGATGATCTTCAAGATGAATTCGCTCGTCGATATCCAGATCATCAAGGCGCTCTATCAGGCCGCCCAGGCCGGGGTGCAGATTGACTTGATTATCCGCGGCATCTGTCGGCTCAAACCCGGTGTGCCCGATCTGAGCGAGACTATTCGGGTGCGCAGTATTATCGGGCCGTTCCTCGAACACAGCCGCATTTATTATTTTTATAACAATGGACAGGAGCAGGTGTATCTGGGAAGCGCCGATATGATGGAGCGCAACCTTGATCGCCGCGTGGAGCAGATCTTTCCGCTTGAAGAGCCAAAGTTGCGGCAGTATGTCCGCGATAAGTTGTTGGAGACCTACCTGCGTGACAATCTGCGCGCCTGGATCCTGCACCCTGATGGTCACTACACTCGGATTACTCCACAGGATGGCCAGCCGGTGGTGGATAGTCAGTGCATCAAGATCATGAAAGGTTGCGATCTGTTGGAGTAGTCATGCGCCTGTTTGTCGCTCTTCTCCTGCCTGCTGCTGTGACCGATGAACTGGCGGCGGTGCAGCAACGGCTGCAACGCTCCGGGGCGCATCCCGTTAAATGGGTCACGCCAGCTGCCATCCATCTGACATTGCAGTTTCTGGGTGAGGTAGCTGATAGCCGAGTCTCGGCTTTGCTCGCTGCTCTCGAACCGGTACATCCGGCAACTCCTGCGCCGCCGATCCACGCTGGCCTGGGTGCGGTTGGCGCGTTTCCCCATCGACGCCGCCCCCAGACGGTATGGGTCGGCGTTGAGGGTGATCTGGCTGCGCTGAAGTGGCTACGCCAGGCGGTAGCGACCGCGCTGATGCCTTTGGGATTTTTGCCAGAGGAACGGCCTTTTCATCCTCACCTGACGCTGGGGCGCGTGCGCCGTGAGGCGACGACCGCCCAGCGAACGGCTCTCGGTACCGCGATTGCCGCTTTGCCCCACCCTGCCCCGATGACCTGGCTTGCTGGGCGTCCATTCCTGGTGCAGAGTACATTAACGCCCGGCGGTGCGGTCTATCGAGTGCTGGGGCCACGCTGATACCAATCCGATCCATCCCGCCCTATCTCATCCACTGCTCACCATACTGTGACCAGTATGTGGTAAACTATGAAATACGAACGTCAGGCACTCTGCTGGCGAAACATGGGGGAGCATCACCCCAACGAAACATAAAGGTACAACGTATGCAAGTGCGACAAAGAATATGGCTGGTACTGGTCGTGCTGGCTCTGCTCTGGCCTCCATTGGTCAGTGCCCAGGACAATGACTGGCGCGAATATACCACCGGCCACTTTATTATGCTCTATAGTCCGAACGACAGCACCGTTGCCGCTGAATATGCCGATTTTGTGGATGATATTTACGAAGAGTTAGCCGCGTTGTTCTCGCATCGCACCGCAACCCCGCTGACTTTGCGTCTGTATCCCTCGCTGGAAAGTTATCACGCAGTCAACCCCCTGGCACGCAACATCCCCGGCGTCATTGCCCACGCTGACTTTCGTCGCCGCGAGCTGGTCGTAATTGTCCCCCAGACTCGCGGGCAAACACCGGAAGAAATCAGGAATAACGTCCGTCATGAACTGGCACACATTATTGTCTCTGATCTGAGCGGTAATCGGCTGAATACCGGCTTTCACGAAGGTATTGCCCAGTACGTTGAACATCCAACGCCCGAACTCGAGCGCAAAATGTATGTGCTGCGTGTGATGCGCGAGCAGGGGCGGCTGTTATCCTGGAGTGATTTTGAAGATCGAGACAAGATCTACCAGCAGCCAGAAATCAGCTATCCACAGACGCTGTCGGTCGTTGCCTTCCTGGTCGAGCGCTATGGCTTTGCGCGGTTGCGCGAATTTCTGGTCATCAGCGCCCGTAGCAACGGCTATCGCACGGCGCTGGAGCGCGCCTATGGCATGTCACCGCGTGCGTTGGAAGAACAATGGCGTGACTGGTTGCCTTCGTATATTGACCGCGGCTACCTGCGCAGCACCGGCTCCAGCTATGATCTCACCTATTCGCAGCACCTGTTGAAACAGGGCCGCTATGCCGAGGCGCAGTCGGAGCTAGAACGGACGCTGGAGCTGCTGCGGGCCTCTATTCAAGGAACCCCCAATGAACAGCAGCAGCAAGTGCTGGCAGAGGCCGCGCACGTACAGGCCAGCATTGCCCAGGGGCAGCGTGCTGAAACACTGGCAACTGCTGCCCGCGATGCGCTGGAGGCGGGGGATTATACCGCTGCGGATGGTCTGGTTCAGGAGGCACAGGCATTGTATGCTGAACTGAATGACACACGCCAGAATCAGGTGCTGGCCGCCTATGCCGACCGCGCCCGACGGGGGCAGCAGGCCGATGCGCGACTGGCACAGGCCGGCGATGCGTTGCGGACGTTGCGCCTGCTGCAAGCCCGTGCCAGTGTCGATGCCGCGCTGACCGAGTTTATCGCGCTGGGCGATAGCGTGCGGGTTCAACAGGCGCTCGCCATTCGCCAGACGCTTGACCGCTGGCAACGGGTCGCTGCGGTGATCTTGCTGGCGGTGGGCTGTATCGGGCTACTTGCCAGCTTTCTGGGGCGTATCTATTGGCGTGAACAGGAAGCCTGGTAACCCGGTCAGCAGGTGTGGGTAAGGACACGCGAGCGGTTGTCCCCGCACCTGCCAGATCCATCAGAACGACTGCGTGAGAAAGTTACGCAGCAGAGCCTTGCCGCTATCGGTCAAAATTGACTCGGGATGAAACTGTACCCCCTGCACCGGGTAGTCACGATGGCGCAGGCCCATAATCAAGCCATCGTCCGTCCAGGCCGTCACTTCCAACGCGGCTGGCAGTGTCTCGCGTTGCACGATCAACGAGTGATAGCGGGTGGCCTGAAAGGGGGTGGGCAGGCCGGCAAAGACCCCCTCCTGATCGTGGTGAATCTTCGACAATTTGCCATGCATAACCTGTGGAGCGCGAATAACCGTTCCCCCATAGGCCGCTCCTATTGCCTGATGCCCCAGACAGACGCCCAGCATAGGAATATGCGCTCCAAGCTCCTGGATGAGCGCCACACTGATGCCCGCCTCAGCCGGCGTGCAAGGGCCAGGGCTGATGACGATACGTTCGGGACGCATCGCGCCAATATCCGCGACACGAATCTTGTCATTCCGATGCACCTCGACCGTCGCCCCCAGTTCGCTCAAATACTGGTAGAGGTTGTAGGTGAACGAATCGTAGTTATCCAGCAACAGCACATGCATCATGGTTGATCTCCTGACGGGTTCTTGTATTTGTTGCTGCTATCATACCATGACTGACAAAAGAGGGCGGCGTCCCTACACCTGATATGCTATGCTGATCAACGGTGGGCCAATATGGAGTGGGCGCAGCAGCGGAACGTTCGGTCATCGGCATTCGTGTCCATCCGCCGCTGCTGTGCCGCTACATTCTCGTCTCTCAGGTCTCGGCCTGGATCTGCCCGGCCCGTGCGTCGGAGTGACCACGAGGGTCGCCCACCGTGCCATCCAACGAGACGAGCGGCCATGATCACCGATGTGGGGCACCGGACAGCGCCCCGCCGCGCATCTCCCCCGGCTGGCGGGGGGCCCGGGGGGCACTGACGCGACAACGCCGCAGCGACAGCCGCGAACAGCCATGTCATGATGAGCGCAGCCGAACCATCGCGTGGCATAGCAGCGACAGCCTGGCATGGGTTTTCAGGCTCGGTATAGAGTCGGGCGATACTGGCATTGTAGTTACCAGTCCGCATATGAACGTCGTGGCCGCATTCGTGCATGATCAGTGTTCATTCGTGGTCGCATGCGTCACTATATGTCTGGCTTATAAATGTGCCCTCACGAATTCGTGCATGATCAGTGTTCATTCGTGGTCGCATGCGTGGCCCCATTCGTGGACGGCCCCCCACCGTCCCTGGTTTAACACAAAGGTGCAAAGAGGCAAACGGGCCAGGCCATCGGGTCATCCCTGTGGGCCTGCGCCCCCCACCTATTCGCCATCCCCCCCCAGCCGCGCATACACCGCCGCAATGCCCTCGCTGCGGCAGGCCTGCACGAGGTCACGGTGCTGTTCGATAATCTTTGCTGCAAGATCATTATCCTGAGCAGCCGCGAGGAGCGTGGTAAACACCGCATCGCTGGCCGGTTCCAGCAGCGCCGGGTGCGCTTCGAGATAGGCGCGGCTCGCCGCCCAGGTGGGCGTGTTGATCCAGGCAACGATCTGGGCGGCGATGGCCTGGAATTTCCCATCCGCGTCATCCGCTTCCTCCGCCCCCACGCCCGCCGCCTGTCGTATCACCGCCAGCGACTGCATCGCCGATTGCGTATCCGGGTGCTGCGGGCCGAGCTTCTGCATCCAGATCGCCAGCGCGCGCTCGTAGAGGGGGCGGGCGGCGGCGTAGTCCCCCGTGGCATAATGCACCGCGGCCAGGTTGTTCAGGCTTTGGGCCGTGGCGGGGTGGTCGGCCCCCAGCACCCGCTCGCGGATCGCCAGCGCGCGCCCGCAGAGGGGGCGGGCGGCGGCGTAGTCCCCCGTGGCATAATGCACCACGGCCAGGTTGTTCAGGCTGGTGGCCGTGGCGGGGTGGTCGGCCCCCAGCACCCGCTCGCGGATCGCCAGCGCGCGCTCGTAGAGGGGGCGGGCGGCGGCGTAGTCCCCCGTGGCATAATGCACCGCGGCCAGGTTGTTCAGGCTTTGGGCCGTGGCGGGGTGGTCGGCCCCCAGCACCCGCTCGCGGATCGCCAGCGCCCGCTCAAACAGCGGGCGGGCGGCGGCGTAGTGCGCCTGGTGGTAGTAGTCAACTGCCAGGCTGTTCAGGCGCCGGGCGTAGTCCGGATCGGGGGCCTGCGCATCCAGCCGTGCCAGGGCATACTCGCGCACAAAGTCGTGCAGGACGAAGCCGTCACCCACCGGTTCGAGCAGGTGGCGGCGCAGCAGCGGCAAGAACCCTTCGTCCGAGGCCAGGCCGGTGACCTGCTCCACCGCACGTTCGCTGAAGCCGTTGGCGACGGGGGCCAGGTGCAGCAGCGCCTGCTGTGCGGGCGGCGGCAGGCTGGCATAGCTCAATTCGAGCGCCGCCTGGACACTGGCGTCAGGCGCATCCGGCGCATCCGGGTCGCGCAGCCGCGGCAGCCGTCGCGTGCGGAGCACTTCACTGTATTCAGTGATGATCCGCGTGACGGCTGCGTCCGAGCGATCGGCGGTCTGGATTTTCAGCAGGCTGGCACTCAAACGTAGCGCGAGCGGCATATACACACAGAGTTCAGCCAGCGCTGCGGCATGCGGGCCGATGGCCGGGCAAACACTGCGCAGCAGCTCCTCGGCCTCGTCGGGACTGAGTTTGTCGAGGTGGTGCATGGTGGGCATGCCAGGTACGCTAAAGCTGGTGCGCGAGGTGATCAGCAGGCCGCAGGATGTGGGCAGGCCGAGCAGTGGTTTGAGTTGCGCCGCATCGCGGGCGTTGTCGGCCAGCAGCAACAGGCGGCGGCGGGCCAGTTCGCTGTGAAAGCGGGCGGTGAGCTGCTTCACATCGGTTGCGGGCGGCAGGTCAGCCGGGGCCAGCAGGTGTTTCAGCACGTGGGTCAGCATTTCGGCGGCGGTAAGCGGCGTGGTGGTCGTGCCCTGCAGGTTGATCTCGATGCCGCCATCGGGATAGGCCGCCTGCACGTCGGGGTGGTGGGCCACAGCGCGGGCCAGTTGCGTTTTGCCGATGCCAAACAGCCCGCACACCCCGGCCTGCCCGGAGCGCGTCAGGCTGGCAGCGAGAGTGGCGATATCGGCCTCCCGCCCCACGAAGTCCCGCACGGGCGAGGGAATAGTGGGCGGCGGGGGCGGCGTGGTCGAGCGCGGCGCGTCGATCCGGGCATCGATCCGCGTTACTGTCTCGATCACCTGCTCCATCCCCGCCAGCAAGCGGTCAATTTTGGCCTCGATCTGCGCAAGCTGCTGCTGCACGTCCTGGAGCAGGGTGTTGCGTTCCGGCTCGCCGAGCGGGTGCGGTTGCTGCGGGGGGCGCATCGCCAGTTCGTGGCGCAGGTCGGCCAGGTGCTGCCGAATCTGCTCCAGTTGCGTGTGCTGCGTGCCGAGGTGCGCCTGGATGCCTGGAGCGCCGCCTGGGTACTCTTGACTGCCAGGATCTGGCAGGCGCGCCAGGCGGCGGTGCCGGGGCCGCTCTTGAGGTATTCCAGAAAGCGCTGCTGCCAGGCGCGGAGCAGGTGCGGCCCTACCACCGCTGCCGCCTCGGGATTCAGGTAGCGTTCGAGTTGGGCGGCAAACCGTTGCTCAAAGGCCTGCGCGTCCAGGATGTCGCGCACGTCGGCTGCAACTCCCCCTGGCTGGCGGGGCCAGCCTTCCAACCAGATGAAACAGATTTTTGTCGCTGCCTGATCATGGTATACTGGGCGTGTCAGGCACGCAAGCCGGACTTTCGCATTGGTGTCTGGGCTCACGCCCGACCCGAGCTGCAACCTGGTTTCCGGCCACGATGATTTCTTCTCTGGTGGCACGTTCCGTGACCCCGATGAGCAAGCTATCTTACCCTGGTGGCCGGGCCTGACGCCATCTTTGTCCAGGAGGTTACCCGATGTCCCGTTCCAAGCTCAAGGCTCACACACTGGCCCAGGGCGAGATCCGCTCCACCGAAGGGTTGCCGGTCGTCACCCCCTACGCTGCCGGCGCCGACATCGGCGCCCAACAAATCTATGTCTGCATTCCCGGCCCTGACCAGACCCAGATCGTGCGTTCCTTCGGCACCTATACCGCCGACCTGCACGCTATCGCCGATTGGCTGGCCGAGAACGGCATCCAGACTATCGCTATGGAATCCACCGGCGTCTACTGGATCCCCTTGTTCGAGATCCTGGAAGGACGCGGCATCCATTGCTACCTGATCAGCGGCAACCTGGCCCGCCGTCTCCCCGCCCGTCACAAGACCGATGTCCTCGACTGTCAGTGGATTCAAACCCTGCATAGCCTGGGGTTGCTCACCGAGTCCTTCCGCCCCGACGCCGACCTGATTGCCCTGCGCTCGCTGCTGCGCCACCGCGCTCAACTGATCGAGCATCGCTCTCCGCACATCCTGCACACCCTGGCACTTGCACGCCAGGGCAAGTGTGCAGCAAGCGTTGATCCATATGAACATCCGCCTCGACCAGGCGGTCTCCGACCCCACCGGCGACACCGGCTTGCGCATCATCCGCGCCATCGTCGCCGGAGAGCGCGACCCGCACCAACTGGCCGCCTTGCGTCATCCACACTGTAAGAAGAGCGAAGCAGAGATCGCCCGCGCCCTCACCGGCACCTGGCGCGAGGAGCACCTCTTTGTCCTCAAGCAATCGCTGGAACTGTTTGACTTTTACACCCGCCAGATCGAAGCCGGTG